>Ga0209723_1005376_pt1 | contig 13222 bp, 10 predicted proteins | sample BiotimSIPDNA_2_FD_185750 | JGI IMG/M metagenome (GOLD analysis project Ga0209723, IMG submission 185750) | Anaerobic biogas reactor microbial communites from Washington, USA - Biogas_R2 time_0 SIP DNA (SPAdes) (version 2) | ecosystem: Engineered > Bioreactor > Anaerobic > Unclassified | place... | reverse complement strand
AAGGTGCATGCAGAGCTCCCTTATCGGGATCATCATCGGCCCAGATAACAACAAATTCTTTTGGTTTCAGGGTAATTTCAGGAAGAGCGTACTGAAAAAGTTTTGTAGAATCATCCGATAAATACAACCCACTCAAAGAAACCGATTCATCACCATGATTATACAGCTCTATCCAGTCTGAAGCATCCCCGTAATCATCAGTAAAAATGCCCAGATTGTTTGCTGCCATGAACTCATTAATTACAATTGTTGCTTTTTGCGGTTTTGAATATTCATAGGGATTTTCAAGACAATTAAAAAGCATTATACAAATACCCAAAACCAATGCTGTCGTTTTTCTTGTCATGATATTTCCTTTGCTTTCCAATGATTTCATATCGCTTGTTTTTCAGCAGCTTCAGGTTAATCAAAAAACCTGTAAACATCAATTTTTCCGAAAGCAACTGATTTTTACCAATTGTTACAATATTCCTTTTGTAAACAAATATGATACCTGAAAAAGAATTTTCTTGTCTCTCATGTATAACATTTCATTATCATACAACAACTCTCCGTCAAGAGACAGGAATACCGACGACCCGATATCCCACCGTATACCTCCGGTGTAAACCTGTGAGGTCCAGAAACCGTTATCAATATGTTCGAAAGCTACAACCGGTGATATTGTAGAATTGGCAATCTTAAAGTCGTAATATGACATAACCCGTAAAGACAAGGTAACAAAATTCAGTGTATCTTTCTCCATCAGAAAGTCTATAAGAGGTGGATCTCCCCAGAAAAATTCTACCCCTAAATGTAACTTGTCTTTAACCCAGTTTGTATTAATTGCCAGATCATAAAAGTTTGCCCTGTATTCAAGCAGCGGATGATATAGGAATTTTTCTGATCTGTACCCGGCATTAAAAACCAGCCATCGAAAATATTCCCAATCAAGTTGAGCAGTTATCAGTTCAGCTATTGAGAATACCCCTTTTCCTTTTAAAAAATTTGGACTTTCATAAACAGCAGCACTGTAACCTAATCCCAGAGGCAGTTTTCCGCAGAGCTTGAGTCCGTAATTGCGCGATCCGCAACCAATATTTTTGAGAAAATCCGAAGTTTTGCTTCTGGAAACAAGCATCAAATCTTCAGACGACTTCTGGAAATCATATCCAAAAGCCACTTTCATCCGGCCTGCATGAAAAGACAAAAAATCAAATGGGTTGTACCATACAACGGCATCCTCAAGAAATTTTTCCTCCGCAGCATCAACAGACAGTTTAAATCCGAAATGTTCATTTATCTCGGAATATAGCTTCACTTCAGCGTTGTTTATACCCCAGTTCATTTCTGTACTGTCTGCAGCAGGTAATGTTATATCAGCTTCAATTTGGGGCTGAACAAGAATTTGAATATTGAGTCTATTTTTTTCCCGTGCCGACAATGATGTTAACAAAAACAGAATCAGATACCTGAATGGAAGTGACTTTTTCAATACGGCCTCGCTTGTTTAATGTATAGTTTTCTGCCTGGGTGATCAAGTTTGAACTCTACATCCATGGCAAATTGATATACAGAAAGCACCTTGTCTCTGTAATAACGAAAATAGTAATAATTATGGATAGCATTAAGCCATCTTGCCAGAGAAACCAGCTCATCATCAGACATAACCGGCATTCCCTCATTGACATTAGAATGTGTAATATACTCAATAACCGGATCTGCAAATGGATCAGTTACACCTGTATGAAAAAGCAGTTGGTCGGCTGTAAACCCGGCAGGGGGATTGACAACACTTATATCCTTTATCTGGGCATTTATTGTGTATGCTCCCAGAAAAGGATTATAGATATTCTGTGTAATTGCAACTCCATTTACTTCTTCGGCGGGAAACGACCTGTGAACCAATATTCCCATTGCAACACAATCATGATCAATCTTGAAATAATCCCGTTCTTCAAAACCACGCAAAGTCCATAACCCTGCAAACACCTTTTTTATTGCTGCTGACACAGTTTTTTTTGTATCACCCCTGTAAGCAGAGAAAGATTCATAAAGTCCGGCACCATTAAACCCTTCAATATCTTCAGCGTTTGTTGACGAACGAAACCGGATTGAATTAAAATCGGAAACTGAACGGATCTTTTCTTCAACCAACTGTACAAATCTTGAATCAAGTGGAGCATTAATAATTGTATCCCGAAGATCTTCCAGAAGTTTTTTTCGCCGCAGGAAATTTTGAGAAAAGAGTGAATCATCAAGCATCCCTTCGATAAATTTGTCTATACCATTTTGATTTATATGCTGACGATAATAATAAAACGGTATGGCAAAAGCACCTTCAGGGATCGGCATTGAGTCTCCATCAAGTGTAATTTTTGCAATTTCCGCCAGATTTGCAGCCTTTGCTCCAACCAAAGGTGTCGATTGAATCGACAGCTCCTTTACGTCAAATAAGCCACTGACAGTATCGTTGCATTCAAGGGTGATTGTTTGTTTTGGTTCACGTTTTTCCCAAAAGGCCTGAGCCTCGGTAATTGATGCATTTTTAATTGAAAAAGTATCGTTAGTTACAGTGAGGTGAACCAGTTTATCCAGACAGTTTGATATTTCCGGGTCGTCCCAGGCGGTTTTAAGAGCCATATTAGGTGTCCCCCTGTTATGGCTCAACACATTTATATGACTTAGTGGAGTCTGAAAAACGGTAGTAATAATTCCGGCAATAACCGGAATATCTACAGGCAGCCCATCAACAAGAACTATATCGTGACGTCCGATATATGTTGAACCTATTTCTGAAATATCAATTTTTCTCAAATACCCGTACGCTTCACCGGTATTGCACGGCTGATATCTCTGCGAACCATACAATTCTTTTTCACTGACAGTTGGTATGCCGGGTAATTTAGCTGCGATTTCTTTGAAATTTGAAGAGTTTGGGAAAAAACGCAGTTTTTTGCCGAAATAAGCGGTTTTTACTATCTTATCGTATACAGTGCTGACACCCTCAGAACTTATCTGGTCTCCTACATAAAATTCCATTGTATAGGTTCCGGAACTTTTGTAATAATTTACGCTTGCAAGATAGTACAGACGCTGAGTACCGCTGCTGTATTGTTCAGAATTAAAATCGGAATGAGACCCCTGGTATCCTGAAACTTCTTTACAAAAATCATAATGCAACTGAAAATGTTTACTTGAAATATAGTACATTTTCCGTGAAGAGATTTCGTAGACTGTTTTGATACTTTTAACTTCACTTGCAACAGGAACCAGAGGTGAACCGGCAAGTAATTCAAGCTCATCGGGACAGCTTAAGGAATCCAGAAACTCGATATCATCAATTCCATTCCAGCCGCACTCGTACTCTTCAACAGGATCGTTGATATTTTGGGGAGTATTCTCGCTACAGCCTGAAAATTGAACTGTTGAAACTATTAAAACAAGTTCAAAAAAACTTAAAGACTTTAAAACCGGTTTCAGTCCCATAATAACAATTTAATATAATTTCAGGCTGTAAATCGAGATTTATCTTGAAATTACCATTTTCCCGGTATTTACAATTTTATCAGTTCTGAATTTTATCAGATAAGCTCCTTTTGATAAACAGTTTATAATATTTCTGTTCCGCCAAATACAAGCTCCATTTTTTGCTTTAAGAAAACAGATCTGCCACGATACTTTATCAATTCACAATATGATTTGATCTTTCAATACACTATCACTTGAGGAGAGTGCACTCTACGAACATGATAATCATTTTTGAACAGCATCCGGCTTAAATTTAATGATATATATGTTTGATGCTTTTTTAAAACATTGTTTTTTACCGGCAAGGTTAAACAATCTATTGGGAGTTTGACCTCCAAATGAGAAACGACGCGAATCATTGATAAGAGATATCGCTTTTATGTTTTTATTGGATGACATTAATTTTCCGGTGTTATCAAGAAAAGGAACCGTTCCTGTCGGACCGTATGAAGGAATCGTGTCCAGTAATAGTTTAAATGTGTCATCCTTATTTATGGAGATTTCTTCATCCATTTTCAGTTTTAAAATCTTAATAGATGTCTTTCCAAAAGATGAAAACTTGATTTTAAGCATTGAATCAAGGAAAATTATTGAATCACCTTGATTGTAATCGTAATGCTCCACAAACACCCATTTCAGGGTATCTCTAACAGGAAAAGAATCGACAATAAAATATTCCGATCCGTTTCTTGAGAAAGATATTTTTTTTATTCTTATCGAATAAATGGGTTTATTAAAACCGAAAAATATTGAATCAGTAACCAATGTATTATTGTCTGGATAAATTATTGATTCAAACAAATAATCATCACCCACTTTTTGAGATGAATTTTCATAAAATAAAACATCACTGAAATAATCACCCGGGTTTTGAGAGTTTTTATGCACTGTAAAATCTGGCAATTTCTGTGAAAAAATATTAAAAAAATTAATTAAAATGATGGTTAAAATAAACTTAAAGTATCTCATAATGCCTCCCGACGTGGTTTTGTGTTTTTAACAAGGCAGTGCCTTCTTGTATTGAAAGCACTTTTCAAAATTTACAAGTTTAAGAATGGTGTCAATAATCAAACAACTTTGCATCGCTATCAAAGAACAAAACTTTACCTTTAATGCTGCCTCTGTAATTTATCCTGCTTTTCAATGTAATTCGCGCATGCGGGGCAACAATACGGCCTTTGAAAGTCATTTCCCCAATGCTGAAAACCGGATCATTAGTATATATTTTAAGGTTATTTATTGATGAAACTGTCAGTATAACACGGTCATTGATAGAAAAATCAGAATTTACATTGATTTCAACAGTATCGTTAACAGTCAATTTCGCATCAGTATCAAGAATAAAAGACCCCATATTGTAGACCCCAGAATCCAGGATCAAGTGCCCCCTGTTTCCTACGGTGACATCATTGTATATTCCGCCACTGCTTAAGGTAAGCGTTTCATCTGAACCAACATATACTGAACTGTCGCCAACCGGAACGGTTTTAACTGGAATCGTGCTGAATCCGACATTGGTTGATTCATAAAGATCCCCATTATGAATGGCACCATTAATAAGTGAAAGGTATCCAGATAATTTTATTGTACCATTTATCACGCTTCTGTCTCGAAAGGCCGCATTGCCATCTACATTTATGTTTCCGTTGAACTGACAATCCATATTTGAGCTGAAGAGAATGCCAGCACCCATGGATATTGAATTCAATTGGACACGATCGAGAGTAACAATAGAGTCTGATGCGTATACGACTGGTAGTGGTTCTATGGTATCGATAACAGCAATATCCTTCTTACCAAGAACAGCCCAACGTTCATTACCCGCTGCCCACTTTGAGGTATCATCGCACGAATATGCGAAACCGGCGTACAGATTGTTAAAAACACTTGCTTCAACGGAATCGACAAGTGTATAGTTTATACCATCGGTGCTTACGAAGCCATAAACTTTGTTGAATATTTTTTTTAATCTTACCCAAGTGTTACCGAAATTGTAACCTGCAAATGAATTAGTTGTTGTTGTATCACCCGATATAGGCCGATACTGGAAAACCAAAGTGTTATTATTTTGAACTCCTATAAATACATGGGCATCATCGTTGTTAGAAGAACCATTACGAATCATAACTCCGGTTTTTGCACTTGGAGTTGTCATGTTTTCAAAAGCTTCAGGCAGGGCAGTTATTTTGAAACTATTATCATATATTGGGCGGCAATAAAACAGAAAATCATCTTCAGTACTTCCAATATTACCTGTCCGTCCTCTCATTCGAAGATTCCATCCTTCAGCAGATTTTTCATGACGGTTCAATGCATCAAAAGACTTACCTATCGTTTTAAAATGCCATCCATCAAATTCAATCGTTTTAACTGCAGACAGATATCCAGTGCACTCAGCATGCAACACTATTGTGTAGGTTCCCTGGTGATAGCTATTGTCGTAGGTAGGAGCATTATGGCCATCAAGAATGAAAGAAACATGATTTCCCGAAGCGGAATCAGATACACCATACCATTTAAAATCAATCAGATTTGTATCAATAGCACCGTCAGAAGAGGATATTTTGGCATGAAGAATCAAAGTGTCCCCATGGATCAGATACGGCGAAGCGTCTGTTGTTTCTAACCAGATACTATCTATGATTATTGACGGTAAAGCCGCAGGAATATATGGCTGAAATTTGAGAGTTCCTGCTCCTATTAAAGCAAGCGATTGGTGATTCGGGTTATATTTTTGACTATTTAGGTAATATAAAAAGGATTTGCCAAAAGAACATCCATTACCCAACGAATCGGTATATAAGGCATGGTCTTTTGGATAATAAAGCTTACTACTTCCCATACAGATCAAACCATTTTGTAGATTGCATACATTTGAAATAATAATCTACAGGATAATTTTCACCTTCCCAAGAACTGTCAATAACATTCCCTAAACTGTCCTTAATATGTCTCTTTGTCCATTTCTCAAAGGACGCTGTCGGTAAATTGCCGATAAGTACAGCTCCGGTAAGATTTTCAGAAATATAATACGTTCTTAGTGAATCCCTGAGTTGCTGCAATTCTGATCAAGTGTTACCATCATCGAAGGTAGTACTATCAACCCAAACCTGTTCTCCAGTGGCGAGTAAATCAGAAATATAAGTATTTACGGCTGATTTTACATGAGGAATTTTAATAATATCTTTGTTGATAATAATACCGACTTTAGAATAAACAGCGAAAGCAGTTATAAGCAGAATAATGAAAGATTTTTTCATTTTAAGACCTCCTGTTATTCGAATTGTGTGTTTTTGGTGATGAGTGTGTTGGCTAAAGATAATATCATCCGATGTTGTGAATATTTTATTGAGTTTTCAGGAGTTGTCTCAACATTGTTTATTATTTGCAATAGCATATCCCTTAATGCAACTGTAGAGGAAACTAATTTTTCAGATAATTTATCTTTATCCAATAAGATAGACAATATCATTTCTGTTTCTCTGCTTATTTTTTTATTTAATAATTTCTTCGGTGAAAAATTTTTCACTCTCGTCTCCGCCGATTTTTCCGATAGCCTTGATTATTTTTTGTTTGATAATGCTCTGGCTGCCGGGATACTGGTTACAACCCTTCCTATAAAGTTCATTTAGTTCTGGCATAAGTGACCTGCTTTTAAATTTCCCAGCGGCAAAAATGGCCTCCTGCACAACTAAAGGCTCTTTTTCATTGAGACCGTAATGTATTATTATCTCAATGTTTTTGATATCGTTATCATCATAGTGGGTGAGATTATTTATCAATGATCGAATGATTCTGGTTTTTACCTGCCCACTTTTACTGCTTTTGTATTCTTGATAAAGCTGGTCAACCCTTGGTGCTGACTCGGTTAAATGAACAATTATTAGACAAAATGGCACAATTAACCTTACAATTTTTGTAAATTGCATGTGATGACTCCTTCTTACAATTGAAAATGTATAAAATTGAACCATCATGGGTTCAAATGGTTTTGAAATAGTCACTAATACGGCAATTCAATATATATTGATTAATTTACCGGCTCATGTTTTACATCCTTTCTTTTTAGGTAAGCTCCCTTTTTGTTTAACAATAAATTATTAACATATTAAATTATTCCTATATCTCTAACGTATTCGACATAAAAATCAAACAGATTATTTTTCATTTCGCAAAAAAATTAATTCTATTTTTCTATCAGAACCTACGTATATTTCTGCCGGATGATAATGAACATGAACTCTTTTAACCAGCTCAATCTCCCTGTTAAGCCGTTTTTCGATATCAATAGCGATTTCGTCCCCTTCACAGACACTTAATCTACCATTAATCCCACAGTTATATTAATCACCAGATACGAACCGAAACGGTATACAGAAAGCTCTTCAACAATCTTCACTCCCTTCACATTAAATACGATCTTGATTACAAACCTCCCTTAGCGACAATTTTTTACTGGTTAAGCAATGGTTTAATCTTATTTGATACTCTTCACATGTCCCTAAACAACTTCCAATGCCGCAAAACCACTGTCACTGGTCTGTATTACTGACCTTAAAAGATTCGAACCGATCTCCTTTGACAATGATTCTTCGGGATTTTTATCTATATCTGCTATCTTGTTCAATCAAAAAAGGGCAGGAAAACAAATGTTTTCCTGCCCTTTACAATTTTTGTTTTTCAGAATATTTTACATCATGATCATTGCGATCAGGGGCGCAATAACAAGTGATACGACACTCATAAGCTTGATAAGTATATTAAGCGACGGCCCCGCAGTATCCTTGAAAGGATCACCGACAGTATCGCCCGTGACAGCCGCCTTGTGTGCTTCGGAACCCTTGCCGCCATAAGCACCACTTTCAATATATTTTTTGGCATTGTCCCAGGCACCTCCTGCATTCGACATAAAGAGAGCCATCATTACCCCAGAAACTGTTGTCCCGGCCAGAACTCCGCCAAGCATCTCTGCGCCACCCAGAAAACCCACAATAACAGGTGTCAACACTGCAATCAAACCAGGCATTACCATCTCCTTTATTGCTGCTTTTGTCGATATATCGACACACCTTGCATAATCTGCCTTTGCTTTCCCTTCAAGAAGCCCGGGTATGGTACGGAACTGACGTCTCACCTCTTCAATCATTGAAAATGCAGCACGCCCCACGGCTCCCATTGCGAATGAAGAAAAAAGGAACGGAAGCATTGCACCAATAAACAAACCGGCCATAACCGTGGGGTTGGTTACATCAATATTAACAAAAGCATTCTGGGCACTTACTCCAGCAGCCTGACGTGTAATAACGACAGTTTGTCTGAATGCGGAAAAAAGCGCCAGTGCAGTAAGGGCAGCAGAGCCGATTGCAAATCCCTTTCCTATTGCAGCAGTGGTGTTCCCGACAGCATCAAGTTTATCGGTGCGGTTGCGCACCTCTTTCCCGAGTTCGGCCATTTCAGCCAGACCACCGGCATTATCTGCAATCGGCCCGTAAGCGTCAACTGCAAGCTGAATCCCGGTTGTAGCAAGCATACCCAGTGCGGCAATTGCTATACCATACAACCCTGAAAAAAAGTAAGCCACAATGATTGCCGCTGCTATAAAAAGTACAGGGAACGTAGTAGACATCATACCTGTGCCCAATCCTGCAATGATATTTGTTGCAGCTCCTGTATTGGAAGCATCAGCAATCCTTTGAGCCGGCTTCTTGTCGACTGCAGTATAATATTCGGTAAGCATTCCTATAGCAATACCTGCCAGAAGACCTGCAATGGTCGCCCAGAAAATACCGGTTGAACTGTATACCTTTGCATCCATAACGGAAAAAGTCTCTGGAGCAATCCCTGTCACAATCGGATAAGTAATAATCGCCATAGCTGCTGCAGCACCAAAAGTGCCAGTATTCAATGCTGTCTGAGGATTTCCGCCCTCCCTGGTCCTTACAAAAAATGTGCTGATCACCGAGATTACAATTCCAGTGCCGGCAAGTATCAAAGGAAGTAAAACCATATTCAGGGAACCGGATGCAGCACCAAGTACCATAGATCCGACAATTGCACCTACAAACGATTCAAACAGATCCGCACCCATCCCCGCAACATCACCGACATTATCACCAACATTATCTGCAATAGTTGCCGGATTACGCGGATCGTCTTCAGGAATTCCAGCCTCCACCTTTCCAACAAGGTCCGCACCTACATCAGCCGCCTTTGTATAAATACCACCTCCCACACGTGCGAAAAGCGCTATCGATGATGCACCCATGGCAAATCCATTAAGAATGGGAAGAACAGTTAAAGTAAGTGCTTCCGTTGTACTTCCAAAAACAGTTGTGTAAATCAGAAACAGCACAGACAAGCCAAGAACCCCAAGACCCACAACAGACATTCCCATGACTGTTCCTCCGGAAAATGCAACAGCAAGCGCCTGGGTAAGACCTCGACGTGCGCCATTGGTAGTTCTCATGTTAGCTGATGTTGCCACCCGCATCCCGAAAAAACCAGCCAGTCCACTGCAAAAAGCACCAACTACAAAAGAAACAGCTACAAGCCGAATACTACCCTGATACCCAATAACAAGTAAAACTGCAACAGCAATAACAAAAAGAGACAAGACTTTGTACTCACGAGACAAAAATGCCATTGCTCCCTCTTTTACAGCCGCCCCGATCTCTTTCATCCTGTCTGTACCCGGATCCTGTTTATTGATCCAGGCAGATTTGAGCAACGCAAATAACAACGCAAGAACACCAGTACCAATAGTTAACCAAAGATACATCTGCATCTTTTCCATTGAACCTCCTGAATGTTAAATAATATAAATAGTATTATCATCTTTTTTTGAGGAAAAAACTGTCTGGTAAAGCTTCTCACAGCAATTCCTAAGTAGAATTAAGGTTAATTTGAATATAGTTTTCTGTCGTAAATAAAGCAATCATGAGTTAACACGTCACTCCAGATCAATTAATGCTGTTTTCAATACTATTCCGAAAAATTCTGCGGCTCTGGTAAAAGGATCTCATCTTTCTCAATCTCATTTTCTTTCCTGTTTTCATCATCAATTTCCTTTTCCATAAAATCATCGTCATCAGAACCGATCTTTTGCTCAGGGATATAATCTGGAACTGGTTCAACCGGTTCCAGACCGATTCCGGTTTCTTTCTTAATTTTCTGGAGAACTTCAGAGGCAGTAAAAGAAACCGCATCATCAGGATCATCAACAAACTGCTGAATAATTGAAACAGCACGCACCTCATTTAATTTGCCAAGTGCAATAATTGTTTCTATTTTTAAATCCCGCATGTTTATTTTTCCCAGAATATTGATCAACATATCAGCAGCCCAACTGTCATTGATTCCACCAAGACTTGAAATCGCAAGTGAACGTAAACGGCTATCTTCTGAAATATCCAGTGCGATTTCATGTAAAACAGGAATAATCTGACTCCTTTGAGATACAAGCCCTTCACGAACTGCCATTACCTCCTGTGGTTCAAACGGCTCCTTTGCAAAAGCTGTTTTCAGTTCCGTAAGTTTTTGTCTGGTAAACAACTTTATTTCACTCTCTTTAATAATTACCGAACTATCTGATTTCAGACCTTCTTTTTCAGGCATTTCCTGGACCATCTTCAAACTGTCTACTTCCTTACGTAGTTGATTAATTGTTTTATTCTGATGCAAAAGGCGATCCTCAAGTCCCTTTAATCCCTCCTTTTTTCCCAAACCGAACCGTTCACTGAATCGCAAACCGAATCGTATTGATGGGCGGGTAAAGGAGTTATCTGCTGATGATACTATAGAGTATCTTCTGTCCCGAAGCATTTCCCCGAAATCAGCTATTCCTGCAAAAACTTCCATTCTGTTTTTCAAAAACCTGTAACTTGCAAACATAGAAAAATGGAATCTTTTATCCAGCCGAAAAGTTTCCATAGAAATATAGAAGCCGCTTCCGAAATATTTTTCCAGTCCCAAAAAAGGATTAAAAATTTCATCACGGTTATATGCCATAGTCTGAATCCCAAGATGAACTCTCAACTTGATTTTTTCGATGTTTTTACCAAGGGCCAGATAGAATTCCGTTTTCAGTGTATCTGCCTCATGATCGCTGAGGTGAGCTTCTTTATGAGAAAAAAGGTTATGAATACCTAAAGCGACAGATGGAACAAAACTGTTCTTTTCATCGAGAATCCTGGCTTTCATTCCACATGTAAACCCACCGGCAAAACCGGCTTCAATGTTTACCCATTCACTTAAACCGAAATTTAAAACTCCTTGCGGAATAAAGATCACCCCTTCGGTGGAATCAAAAATATTGCATCCCTGCATATCGAGAACGAACTTTTTACTCTCAATAAAATCGGCATCAGGGATCTGGTGAAGAGAACTCCAACGGGTTTTGGCATCACTTTGAGAATAAATTATCATACAAAGGACCAGTAAAAGTATCCTTCGACTGGAGCTTTTTGTCATCATTTCCGCCTTCATGTGCGATACCGATGAAAACATTCTTCTGATATTAACCAAACCTGTATCAAAAACCGCAGTTTTACAAAGTACAACCCGCATGGATAAGACTTGAAATTGATTATCAAACTTGTCATTATTCCAGACAAATCAGATAAATTGTACTATCAGGAACCGGGAAGTGCCTTAAAAATATTTCAAATTTTAATGTTTTTCTGATCCGCCTGTTACCTTAATGGAAACGATTAAATTACAATGGATGCGCGAGAACACCTTACCGTAGAGAGGCTTTATGGCTGTGAAGGCCATAATAAAATGGTGAATTATGAATTATGAATGGTGAATGATCAAAATCAAAAAAAACATCCAAGATAAACTGCCGAGAACAGTATTAAAGTGGCAAAATATTGATACACCACGCATAGTAGAATATACGATTTAATTCATAATTCATAATTCATAATTCTTAATCAATCCTGCTGATTGCCGGCATTTGCCTCAAACAAAACTTCAATATTTTTATTGTTTGTATTATTGTTATTGTCCCGGTCAGTATGATTCTGTTCTTCTGTTTCATTTGCCTGATCAGCATCAAGGTTCTCTTCTTTTTCAGGAACAGGCAAACGATCGCGAATCTCTTTTAAAAGACGAATAATAGTATCGTTCTGTTTAATCAGACGATCATCCCTGTTCGAGTTACCTTTAAAGCCGGGTCGTTTACGTGGATGATGCTGTTGGGAAGATTGGTGATTTCCATTATATTGAGAACTGTTCCCATAATTAAAATTAAAACTTGAACTGGGGCTGTATCCGTGACTTTTCGGTGAAGATTTTCGATTTGGGTTAATATAATTGCCCCGTGATTCATCACTGCTCATTAAGATAACTCCTTTCTCCATAGCGGAGGAAATGTTTTAGATAAATAAATTTACTTGATAAAACCCTGGTGCGGGGGGCCCTGTCTGATGTATGATTCAGGTTTTTCAAACAATTATATATTCGTGGTAATAATATGACAATTTGAAACTGATATCAATATTTTATAACTGAATTAAACTAAATGCAAGCTATGTGCTGTTTATTTTTATAGATTTTATGCAGTAATCAGAAAGATAATTTAATTCAAAACAGTATGGTAGTCCTAAATCGATAACCGGCGTAAAATATAATTTCGGATTTTTTCATAATACAAACAATTCATATGTATACCATTAACCTGATGCTTAAACCATGTTATCTGCCGTTTTGC
>Ga0209723_1005373_pt1 | contig 13226 bp, 13 predicted proteins | sample BiotimSIPDNA_2_FD_185750 | JGI IMG/M metagenome (GOLD analysis project Ga0209723, IMG submission 185750) | Anaerobic biogas reactor microbial communites from Washington, USA - Biogas_R2 time_0 SIP DNA (SPAdes) (version 2) | ecosystem: Engineered > Bioreactor > Anaerobic > Unclassified | place... | reverse complement strand
ACTCCCCCGGCTGAATCTTGATAGTCAGAGGGTCAACACACAAAAACGCCCCGGCACCGACCCAGATGTCCTCGCCTCCGTCGTACGCATATCGACACACCCAGGACAGCGAGGAAGCTTCGTCGATACTCATCCCTGTCCCGACTTTGACTGCGCCCGGAGATTCTGACGTCGCAACGGGGAGAGCGCCGTTCAGGCTTCCTCCGAAGTCGATGTCCCCTGAAACGCTTAGGTTCCCGCCCGTGCCGTCGTCGCGTTGTGTTACAGACCAATTTCCTTTGATTCCGCCCGTGGTCGGCAGCCGCTCCGGGTCGATCGTCCCGGAGTTGATCGCGCTGGCATCGTGGACGTGGTTGTCGATGACAACGCCGGGCAAGACGGCCGTCTCTTCGACCACCAGGGTTTTCGCTTTCATGGTTTCGGCGACCTCGAGGTTGCCGCCCGTGCCGTCGTCGCGTTGTGTTACAGACCAATTTCCTTTGATTCCGCTTCCCATTGATTATCTCTCCTTTACGGGGTGTTATCCGCGAACGGGTCCGGAAGATTCATGATTCCGAAATCCGAGGTTCCGTATATCACGAAGTCGAGCAGCACGGGGTTCCCGGACGTGTTCAGTTCCCCGCTTCCGTTGAGCAGTTGCGCCGTCTCGATCGGCGCGCCTTCATCGTCGAGGATTCGCCCGTTGTTTGTGTAGAAGCCGCAATCGGCTTTCTTCAGTTTCCACCCGTTCGGGTTATACGCGATTTCGATTTGTGTCGGCCAGATATACTTCCCCTGTTCGTTGTCTTTGCTCCGCTCGCAGGACAGGCTCCGGAGAAGGCAGGTCCCCGCCGGAAGCCCGTGCCAAGCGGCTGTGTTTACCGTCCAGACCATCGTCCGGAAACTCGGGATAGGGTTGTTGCCGTATGTCAGGTCATACGAGAAGATCAGAAGGTTGTTCCGGACCGGAAGCTTCTCCTCGAAGAAGTCGCCCGCGCTGTTGACGTTGAGTTTCTGTTCGAGGTCGTACCGTCCGTCGGTTTCGTCGTTCGTCTCGGTAGATACACGAATCTTGCAGTCGTTCTCGCGGTCCTTGACCTCTTCGGCCGGTCCGAACTCGACGGTGACGTGCCAGACCGCTCCGTCCTTTTCCTTGTCTTTCCCTTCGCGCTTCGTGGTGATCTGCCGACACACGCAGTTCTCGGCGCCGGGATACCAAGCCCCGATATCGCAACCGCCCGCGGCCAACCAGTTCGCGAAGAACTCGGCGGCGTTGACCCGAGCGGAATTATCGACGCACCGATATTCCTCGCGCACGGTCGCGCCCTTGTCGTTGGATCGCCCTTCGGTCGACAGCGGGATCACTCGTATTACAGCCATTGTGTTACACTACCCCCACGGCTTTCATCACCTCGCCGATATTGTTCCGGATCGACTCGAGTATCTGGTTGTTATCGTTTGTATATCTCGCCAGGCTGTCGAGGTTCTTCGTGACCCCGGTCTGGTACCGTTCGGTGGCACTCTCGCGCGAGGTCATCGCCTGGTAGAGCTCGTTCGAGCCATACGCCAGGTTGCTTGCGGCTTTCGCTTCGTCTTTCTCGAGTCCGGTTTCGCTCGGTCCGGCAGCGCCGGTCTGCTGTTCCAGATAATCCTGTGCCAGCTTCGCGTTGAACTGTTGCGCTTCGGCCGCGCCGATCAGTCCTTCCTGGAGCGCGGTAGAGACTTTCTGCTGCTGCTCGAGGAATTTCTGAAACGGCGTTTTTACGGCTTCGCGCAGCTGGGTGATTCCGAGTTCGCCGAGCCTGCGTTCCCGTTCGGCTTTCTCTTCGTCAGCCTTCTTCCGGAGCTCGTCGGCGTAGGTCTCGGCGGCTTGCGCCCGGAGTTTCTCGGCCTCGGCGGCTTGCAGTCCGTAGGTTTCTTGCGCTTCCTTGATCTTGTTCAGCGTGTCGGTGTATTGCTCGAGGGCGGTCCGGTGCTCTTGTTCTTCGGCGTGTAACCCGTTCGATTCCAGGTATTGCTGAAGCCGTCGTTCGTCGTATTCCTGCTTGAGGTTCTTGATCGCGGCGTCCAGCTCGTCTTGCGATTTTCCGGCCGCCTCGAAATTTTCTCTCCAGGTCTTGATCGTGTTTTCGAGTTCGGCGGCGGCCTTCTGCTCGGCGCTGTATAACGCCGAACCGTCGGCGTATGACGCGAATCGGTCCCCGAGCGCCCGTTGCGCGTCGGCCAGCTTCTTCGCGGCCTCGGCGGCTTGCGCCTGCTCGAATTCCCGCTGCAGGTTCCCGACGACGGTCGCGTACGCCTGGGTTCCGGTCCCCAGGTCTTCCGCAGCCTTCTTGATCGCGGCGTCCAGCTCGGCCTGTGTAGCAGGCAGGACGATCTTCGTTTCCTCTTTGCCGAGGAAGTCTCCGTACCCTTTCTCTTGCGCGATCAGCTCCGCCTGCTTCCGCTGATTTTCGGCCAGGGCGCGTTCGGCGAGCGCGCGGGCCTGTGTATCAAGCCCTGCGCTCTCGAGTATCTTCGCGTAGGCGTCGGCGCGATCCTGTAATACTTTCAGCTCGTTGCGGGGAAGGTCTTCCGCCGTCATCGACCGGACGGTTTCAGCGAGGCCCGCGGTCGCTGCGGCAAGCGCGTCGCGCTGCTTGCCGAGTTCCTGAAGCTTCTCGGCTGATTTCTGATCGAACTTGGCCATGCCGGTCTGAAGCCCGGTTATTGCTCCGGTCCAGCGTGCCAGGAACCCCGTTTCGAGTCTTTCCCGGTACTCGCTGATCCCCTCCTTGTACTCGGCTTCCTGCTGCTGCACGATCCGCAGCGACCTTGCCGCCGACTCGACTCGCGCCTTGAGATCTTCGGCCTTCTTGACCTGCTCGGTGAGCAGGTCGCCCTCGGAGATAGACGCGGCGAGTACTCCGGCCGACATCGACCGATCCGCGCCGGTCTGTGCGGATTGCAGGTTTTTAAACGCGAGTGTTACGGCGTTTAGCTGTTCGGTGATCCCTGACGTTTCGGTTGCGGTCTTCTTCGCGCTGCTCGCCAGCGTCTTGTACGCGATCGTTCCCGCGGCAAGCGCTCCGGCAGCGACAGCTATCCAGTTCCCGGTGACAAGCTTCAGTAATACTTGGGCGGCGGTCTGTCCCTGTGTTGCGAGCGTGAGAAGTTTGAACCCCTGGACGAGGCGCGGGAGCACCTCCATTGCTTTGGAAAACTGTGCGAATCCTTGCGCTCCGGCCATAATTGCGACGGAGAACTTTTTCATCTCGGCGTTGTTTCCGCCGAGCACGGCGAGCATCAGGGAGAGGTTGTTCGCCATTTCGGCGGCTCCGGCCCCGGCGCTGGTCAGGCTCTTCATGCCGCGTTCGCCCGCGGTCGCGAGTTCCTTTTGCGCCTTCGCGGCGTCGGCTGCCTTCTTCGCGGCAAGTTCGTTCGCGGCGGCCAGTTCCTCGCGCTGCACACGCGCCAGCTCTTCGCTGACCCGGACCAGTTCCCCCTCGGCATTATACACATTGCCGAGTTCGTCGCGATACATCCGGAGCTTCAGCTCTGTGTTACTCAGCCCGTCAAGATAATTATCGGCCGCGTCACGCATACGGCCTTGCGCGTCGATATAGTCTCCCATCCGGATACGGGCCTGGGAGAGTCCGGAGATATACTTGCCTTCGGCGTTGAGGAGTCTGCCGTACTGGTCATGATGAGCGCCGAGCTCTCGCATCGACTTCGAGAGTTTCGCGTCGAGGTCTTCGGTGCTAACCGTGATCTTAATATTTTCAGTCGGCATCGTGTATTGCTCGTTCCCTGATTATCTTGCGGACGTGTGCCTGACAGACCTCCACGCCTTCGGGATTCTCGTTCGCTCGGTGGATCGCTTCGATCACGCGCACGTTCCGGATCGCTCGGTCGATCGGGTCAACCGGTTTCGGTTGCGGGTATATCTTGCAGTCTTCGAGTTTTGTTCCTTCCTTGCCGAATCGTAGCCACGTATATCTCGCGTCGCGTATATCTTCCCGTTCCCAGTCGAGCGGCCCGTATTGCCGGAAGAACGCTTGCCATCGCAGGATTTCCATGGTCGGCCAGGTCTGAATCTCGAAGATCGGGCGGCGGAACAGGTAGGCCAGGCGGTAGTATAACAGTTCCGTCGGCCCCTCTACCCGTTTTTTGCCGGTCCCCCCGATTCCTCTTGGATCCCGAGCAGCGTCTTAATCACGCGGCCGATCGGATCGAACGCCGCTTGTTTCAGTTCCGGAACCTGTTCGAGGCTCAGTAGCGGTTCCCCCTCTTCGTCGACCAGGGCCAGGACGCAGATCGTGACCCCTGCCTCGGCCCGCTCTTCGTCGGTCAGGTCCTTGTCGTAGTACTGCCCGAGTTGATCGGAGAAGCAGATCTGCTCAACGACGTTGAGCGCCTTGACATACGCCTTGACCTCGGTGTTCCACTCGGAGATGTCAACCGGCCTGCGTGTTTCCGTGTTCTTCTTAATCGTGATCATCGTTTCCGACTCCTATGGTGTGTTACTTGTATTACGTTGCCGCGGGTCCCGCCAGCCGTGAATCGGTCGGCAGCATCTTGAACTTCAGCGTGGTTTTCAGAAGCTGGCTTTTCGTTGTCGAGACGTCGGCCGTCTCGGCAACGAGTACCGGCGTGTTCAAGAGGCTTACGGCTCCCGGTCCGGTTGCCGAACTGATCGAAGCCATACCGGTCGCCCCGAGCGTGAGAGCGGGCGAACCGTAGACCACGATCGAGACTTCCCCTTTCTCCTTGAGGCCGAGGCAGTAGTCTCGCCAAAGCGTGTCGCTTGAAAGGTCGTTGACCTCGAGTACTTCCTGCTTGTCCCCGCCGATATCGACCTGCTCGATAATGTGGTTCGCCTGCGTGAGCCCGGGAAACCCGGTAAGAGTAAGCGAAAGCGTGAATCCTGCTTGTTTGGCTGCCATTGTGTTACTCCTTTAATCTGTGTGTACGATTTGCATCCTTCGGGTTTGTATATATTGTTCCCGGAACGCGCCGTTTTCAAAGCGTGCGACTCCGTTGACCTCGGAGAGGTTCCAGCTCTGTATGTCTTGCGCTTCGGCTGTGTATAACAGCCATCCGGAGACGTTCCCGGTGACCTCGGTTGCGATCAGCCACCCTTCCCCGTCGGCGGCCCCCTCGGCGCGGAGACGGCCGAGTACCGCGGTGTCGCCCGCGGCGAGGGTCATCGCGTCCCCTTCAGCCACCGTGGCCGTGTCGAGCGCTCCTTCCCGGTATTCGGTCGCGAGTTCGTCTTCCGGGTCGACGGTCATCACGTCTTCGTGTGTTACGGTCAGCGTGTCGATCGGCGTCGGAGGATCGGCCAGGTGGCGCTTGAGCGCTGCCAGGATCGCGGCCATCAGTACCGCGGCCGCGGCTTTGTGCTCGGCAATCGCGGCCAGGGTGATCCGGCTGTTGAGCGTTCCGGAATAACCGAACGGGTCGGCCAGGTCGGGTATCGCTTCCGACTGCTCACGTATTACGTAGAGTTTCGGTCGGCCTTCCCATTCGTGGGACGACGTCGCATCGGTCATCACGTCGGATCCGAGAAGCCCTGCGACCTTGCCGGCTTCGGCGGCGTGTTGCACGATTTCCGCGAGCGTGTCTTCGGCGTATAACATTACTTCAGGTTCAGTTTCGTCTCTTCGTTGATTCGGCGGATCTCTTCCCGGATTTTCGGCAGCCCGATAGCGGCGGCCGACTTGAAGAAGTGTTTCGGTTCCGTCTTCCGATACGCAGACCGTTTCCCCCGCTGAATGATCCGGCTCGACCTCCCGCGTTTCATCCGTGTTACGGATACCGTGTAACCGTGTTCGTGGTACCACGCGTAAGCGGCGGGCGTGTTCGGTTTCGGGCTTTTGCTCCCTTCGGCCTCAACCGCCTTGAACAGGTACGTTCCCCGCTTGTATTCCTTGAGTTTCCCTGCCTGTATGGCTTTCGAGAGCTCCCAGCTCGGCTTGCCGAGGTGTTCCACGGCCCCCCGCGCGATTTCGGCTCCGGCGGCTTCGATCGCCTGTTTGTATTTCTTGTTCAGTTCGTTTTTTAGTTCGGATTCCCCGCGCTGGATTCGCATCAGGAGGGAGTCGAGATTGTGTATCTTAATCCTCGGCATCTTTTTCCCTCTCGAAGTATATCAGAATCCTGTCGGTGAGTCCGGCATCGAACCGGGGCGTCCAGGCGACACCTCCGTATTCGACCAGTTTGTATAACACGCCTTTCGCGCGAAGTATATCGCCGCGTTTCGGCGTGACCTGTTTTCCGTCCGACGTCTTCAGGTCGGCGTAATCAAGCGAGAACGCGGCTTGCCGGAACGATGTCGCCGCCCCGTCCTGCTGGTAGCCGATAATGTCGAGGCTTTCGGGCGTGGCGTTGAGCGCAATCCATTCATCGAGTCCGGCGGGCTTGTATTCCACCGGTTCCCCGAAGATTCGGTTCGCCTGGGCGAGCAGGTCTGATATCGCTTTCACTCCCGTTTTCCCTCCGTGTATCAGCGGCGGCCGACGGAGTCGGGCATCGGACCGCCGCTTGCCGCGCCAGATGCCGCGGCCGCTCCCACCGCCTACGCCGACAGCGTGTTACTTGGCTCCGGAGCTTTTATGACTTCTTTTTTTTTACCGTCTTTAACGGTTTCGCCGTGACCGTCACGCTCCCTATGTGTGTATCGATCTTGTTAAGCCGCGTTTCATGTTCGGCGATCTGTCCGGTGTGTAACTTCACGGCGGCGCTCAGCGATTCGACCCCCGCGGAGATGTTCGATTCGATCCGGCCCAGGGCTTCCGAGATGTCCTTGAACCGGTCATCGGTGCTCTCTGTGTAACGCTGGACGGTTTCGGCGAGGCTTTTAACGCTCTCGTCGCGTAACACGTCGTATTTCCTAGCTTCGGTATAGAACTGAAACAGAAATACAAATAACGCGCAAACAATTATCGCAAGGGCTGTGACCACGACTATCTCCACTCCGTGTTCGGCTTGCGCGACTTCCGGCAAGCGTTTGAAAAATTCGTCTAGCACTGTCCGGCCCTCCCTGTGTTCCACCCTTTCGGGAACTTCGGATCGAAATCAATAATCAATCTCGGCGCTGTTTGGGTCGGTGATTCCGGAAGCACGACGAACGGCGGACCGAACTGTGCGAACGATTCGGCGATATCGTCGACCTGGCCGCGTGTTACCCAGCAGCCGGTTTCGGGGTCCCCTTCCGTGCCCCCTGTGTATATCTCGCCGTGGCTGTTCGTGAGGAACACGTATTCCGTGTTACCTTTTTTGTGCCAGCTTCCGAACGACTGGGCGTGTCCCCCTCGGGTGGTTCGACCTCCGACCTTCACGCCGTTCGAGTCGGTCTTGCTCCCCGTGTATATCAGGTAAGAACCGAACACGACGTAGAATCCCGCCGCGGCGGCCCGGAAAATCCGGTCGGTATAGTCCCGGTCGATATACACGACGGCGGTTTGTCGTTTCGCCGATTCTTCGGCGTAGTCCCAGGCGTCGCTCGGCGCGGAAATATTATCGCTGCCAACCTCGGAAACCGATACCAGGCCGCCCTTGTTGATCTGCTCGGCCGTATCGTAGATCGTGAGGCCGCCGTTCAGGCTTCCGCCTTTCGCGAGGTAGAACGGATAGATCGGGTTGAGCGCGTCGTATATCAGCGGCGCGCCGAGCAGCATTTCCGTGAGGGTCGCGGCCTCGGTCGCGTGTACCGCGGCGTGCATCGAGCAGGACGGCCGGTTCCCCTGGTTCCAGTAGAGGATCGAGGAGAGTTTTCGGGGTTTCGGGATCGCCTCGAAGATCGCCCAGGGGTAGGGGCAGATCCCTTTCCGTGTGTAATCGTGTAACACGCCCCGCCGTGATTCGATCACGCGCTCAAACCCTTCGTCCCACGAGATGATTGCCGGCTGCCTGTCCTTCGACCAGACGTGCTCGTCGAACGGGTCGGCTCCGGCAATCGCGGCGGCTACCGCTTCGTGTTGCTCGCGTGTGAGTGTCGGGCATCCGTCAAGAACTAATCCGTCCACGCTACTCGCTTATCCTGTGTTGCGGTTTCTTCGGCTGGCTCGGCGACGGTCGCCTTGCCCTTGATTGCTTTGCCGACCGTCTCGAAGAGGTCGGCCAGGTCCCCCGTCTCGGATTCCGCCCGTCTCGCCAGTTCGGTGACGAACGGCTCCCAGGTGCGTCGGTCAACCGCCCGCAAGAGTTCCCTCGCGGTAACGGCGTATGCTTCCGCCTTGCCGCTGATCTCGCCCCGTCGGAGTTTCTCGGCGGTGGAGAGGAACACGTCGCCGACCGCGGCATAATCTTTCGCGCCGTCGGGCGGCAGGTTGCGTGTTACCCAGTCGGCAAGTGTTACGCCTCGGTCTTTCCGGTCCGGTTTCGGAGGCGGGAGCAGGTCACGGTAACTGTCGGGGTCGAGCTGGTCGATGATCGCAAACGCCCACTTCACTTTTGTGTACGTGCCGTATATCGCCCGTCCGACCCCAAGCACCGCAATAAAAAGAGCGATACCGATCCCGGCCCCAATCAGGGCCGAACGCATATCAATCGGTCGCCTTCCTGATTCGCTTTTTGCCATCGGTGTGTTACTCCTAAGCTGTCGGTGTCTTCTTGGTACGCGGTTTCTTCGGCGGCGTGTCGGGAACCTGGTCCGGCGTGTCCGTCTTGGGTTCCGGTTTCACGGCCTCTTGCCGTTCGGCCAGGTCCCCGATCGCCTGTATAACAGCGGCCATCAGTCCGGGTTCATCGTCCGGAACAACGAGCGTCGAGACTGCGGCCCAGGTCCCCGCCCGCTGAATCGAGAGCGAGCGGGTCGGGCGGTCCGAGACGATCCGGTACTTCTCCGTGTGTGTGACTGTCATGGCTTAACCGTCGATATCAACATAGATTTGGTCCGCCGGGATTCCGGGCACGACCACTTCGTACCCAACGCGAACGTTCCCGGTTGCGGAAGCGGTCGCGAACGCTCCGGTCGCTTGCCCGCTCGGCGCGTAGTACACGGCCTGTCCGTCCGTGCTGGTCCAGCCGCTCGGCTTGGCGAACGCGAAGGTTCCGAACTTCGAGAAAGCGCCATTCTCTCCGGAGGCGACGGGATATTCAGCGACCCCGAATTGTCCCGGAGCGCTGGGGTAGGGGAAGTAGATGTCGTTCGCCTTGACATCAACCGCGGGTTGGCTGTAAAACTTGCCGCCTTCATAAACACGCCCGACGCGACGGGCACCAAACGTATCGGTCATTTGTGTAACTCCTTTGTGTTACCCCCCGGGTCGGCCGGGGGTGTTTGTGTTGCTTGTTAAATCCCGTGTTACATGTTAGCTGGCGTTACCGCGCATGACAATCGCGCCATCGGGCCAGACCGCCGAAACCGAGTAAGGATAAATCAGCTGATACACGCTTCCCCAGGTTGAGGGGTCGCTGTCGAACTGCTTGATCTGAGGCGATTCGTAGCCGACCAGCTTGTTAACCGACATGATCGGCCGGATGTCCGGAGATCGGAACAGGAACCACATGGTCGCCTTGTATGTCTGGAAGTCGCTCGCGGTGCTTCCGTTGTCTTTGTATGCCCGAGCCAGGTCGGAGTTGAGATACGGCCACTTGTAAGGCTTGTAGACGCCTTGATACACGTTCCGGTCCCCGACCGTGTCGACGACGTTGAGGTTCTCGGAGACATACAAGCGTTGCGCGGTCGCGAACAGCGCGCTGCTGGTAACAATGAACGCGCCGTCGCTGCCAACCGGTGCCCCGTTCGGATCTTTCATCGAATCGAGCGCGTTGGTCGCCGTGTTGAGTCCGGCCTCGCTCAGGACGGTCGTTGATCCGGTCAGGATATTCTTGCGCGTGGTTGAGAAGAACGCGTTGCCGTCGGCTGCGTTAATGTCTCCGTCGACCAGTCGCCAGAAGAATTTCGCGACATCGTGTTCTACGCATTTCTCTGGCAGGTCGCGGAGCTGCTGCAAGAGTTCGACGAACACGTTGAGCTGGTCGTTGATAAGCACCATTTCGGGGATCGCGAAGGTCGCTCCGAGCGGTTCGGTCTTCGCGGTGATCTTCTCGGTTGTATAACTCACGTGTTCGATCTGTCCCGTCTCGCTGATCTTCGAGAGCTGTCCGATCAGGGTCGGCAGGTAAGCGTCGACGCTGTTGAAGTCGGAGAAGACCGCTTCCTTCGTGATATTCCGGTAGAACGTCGGTGCCGCGGCCTGCTGGTCGAGCAGGTAAGCCTGAACGATCGCGTGTAACACGTCGGTCGCCGAGATCGTTGAGAATCCGAGCGAAGCGGCGAAGTTACGGTCGCCGGCTTCCCGTTCTTTCCTCTGCCGGCAGAACCGACGCATGGCCGGGACGACGTCGAGCATCGAGGTGCCCACGTTCGCGTATCCGGCTTGGAACGAGTTGACCGAATCGACGATCAGCCGCTTGAGTGTTACATTCCGGTTGCCGCGTTCCATTGCGGCGTTCATCACGGAATCGCTGAAACCGAAATGCTTCTTGACGTAATCGGGCTTGAGCTTACAGGTCATCGCGAACGCGGCGGTCATCACGTCTTGCTTGCTCGGCCGTCCGGCTGTGTTACCGCCTCCGGCGGGAATCGCGCGTTTCATCTGGTTCAGTTTCGTGTCGCGTGCGAACGACGCTTGCATGACTTTCTGCGTTTTGTCGAACGTCCAGCCCCCGGCAATCGCGCGGCCTGCGATCTCTCCGCCCTTGCGGCCGTATCCGGCGCAGAACGCTTTAATCGCGGCCTGTCGGCGCTGCTCGGTGACGGCTCCGGTCTTCCGCTTCCGGATTCGAGCGCGGAAGATCCTGGCTTGGAGTTTTCGGCCCGCGATCTTTCTCGCTCGGGCTTTCGCTTCCTTTTCGTTTTCGGGTTCTTCTTCGGCGGCTTCGAGTTCTTTTTCCGTGTCGGCAAGAACTTCCTCGAAGATTTCGGTTGCCTCTTCGGCGGTGATCTCGCCTTCGGCGACCGCTTCTTCGACCACCTCTTCGACGGCCTCTTGTACCGCCTCGCCCTCTTCGGTGAGTCCGGTTTCCGTGTTACCGTCTTCGTCTTCTGTGTTACCGAGTCCGGCCCCGGCGTCGCCGCCGTCTCCGGTCCCCGCCCCGAGGGCGTCAAATTCGGCGCGCAGAGCCTCTTGCTCTTCCGCGCTCAGGGCGTCGAACGCTGCAGGGTCGATCCCTTTGCTGTTCAGGAAATCCTCGAACGTCATTCTGTGTACCTCCGTTTTAAGTTTGGCCAAAAAGGCTTTTGCGTTGGGGTCCCCTGCCAGTGTTACAAAAGAACCCTCTGATAAATGTCCGTGTCTTACGATGTTCACCGGTCCGCGGAACGTCCGCCCGTTGACCCGGACGGTCTCGCCGTGTGTGTAGTGCTCGATGTTGTAATCCCGTATGCGTCGGATTCCGATCGACGGTTTCAGGTTGACCGGCCCGTTCCGGAAATAGTCGAGGACGGCTTGCGCGTATAACGAGCCGCCGACGACGGCATCGCAGGTTACCGACGTGTTACCGTCGGCGTCGGTTTCGATCTGTATGTTTTCGAGCTTTCCCGCGACCCAGTCCGGGTTATGGTCAATCAAAGCCGGCGGGTCGGTGTCGATTTCGAGCGTGTCGATGTCGGCGATCACCGGCCCGTCGAACTCCTCGAACCCGTCGATGTCGCATTCCCCGCCGCTGTATAACGGCGCGAATTTCACGCGGACCGTTTCGGTCGGTTCCGGTTTCGGAAAACTCGCCTCGAAGATGATTTTTTCCTTTTTGTGTGACACTATTCCGCTCCCGGCGCTTGCGGTTCGCCGATCCGTGTTCCTGTCGCTACGGGCGCGACGCCGTCGGCGTCCCCCGTGGCTGCCCCGAAGACTTCCGGATACCGCGCGCGCTCTTCGTCGATCTCGGCCCTGGCTTCCTCGAAGCGGCTATCCGGGTGCCGTTCTTCCCAGACCTCGCGGATCGTCGCCTGGTGTGCCTTGACGCGGATCGCGTCGGCTCGGGCTTGCGCCTCTTCGTCGACGAGCGGCGGCTTTGGCCACTTCCACTCCCAGTCGACCTCTTCGAGGTCCGGCGCGTCGGCGTGTTTGTGTAACAGCCTCGGCCTGATCCCCACGTAGAAGTCGGCGAAGAGTTTATCCATTACGTCGAGTTCGAGCAGGTCGCTCTGCAGGCATTGCACAAGCATCTCGAACGGCTGGCTGTCGAGCTTGCCGCTTGAGAAGTTATACTCGTGTGACGAGCCTGTCGCTCGGTTACGTGTTAATCCCATTCCGCGGCCGAGGCGCGCGACCTGGTTCGAGATAAACTCCGGCACGTTCGTGGTCGGCTGTGCCGGCTGGAACGCCTTGAGCGTGGTCTCGGGCGGAAGCTGAATAATCTTGTTACGTTGCGGCGTGTGACACATCCACGGGTAGTAGTCGGTTCCCTCGCCGATAATCAGCGAGCTGTTCCCGTCGACGAATCCGGTTTGTGTTTCAATCGTCGCGAACGTGTTTGCCGCCGATTTCGCGGCTTCGATCACGCCGTCTTCGTAGTCCCGAAGCCGCCCCATCGATTCGAGCACCGGAGCGAACCAGCTCCAGCCGCGTGTTGCTTCCGGCAGGATTTCTTTGAACGCGAAGTGGATGTTGTCCGCGTGTATAACTTGATACCGTCCGGAATCGTAATACGTGGTTTCGTATTCCGGGATATCGTAAACGCAAAACGCTTCGACGTTTCCGAATTCGTCGAAGAACAAGCCGTCTTGCATTCGCGGGGACCACGGTTTTCCGTTCGGGTTCCCGATTCGCTGGGGGTCGATCACCTGGTAGTTCACTCCCCAGATCGGTCGCTTCGGGTTGACCGATTCCATCAGGAACAGTTCGCCGTCGACGACCAGGCTCTTGACCCCGAGCCGGAGCGTCTTGGCAAGCCGGACCGAGTTGCTCCAATCGCGCCAGAGGATTTCGACGTCGCGTGTAACAGATTTCGCGGCTTCGTCGGTTCCCCCCGGCTTGAATCGCAGCCGCGGTCCGGTTCCGACCAGGTATAACGCGAACGTGTCGGCGAATCCTGCGGCGTAAGGGTTGTTTAGGTATTCTTCGCGCGCTTTGGTCCGAACTTCGGCGCGGTCCCGAGCCTTGACGGTCCCCGCCGCCGTCTCCGGGCGGACAAAAGCCCAGTGGTGAAGCGTGTCACTCGAGGTCCGGGCAACGTTTAGCCCGGCATCCATCCTTCGGGGTGCCGGTTTCTGCGTTCGGTTCCTGTTTTTGCGGGTTTTCTTCTTCTTGGCCACG
>Ga0209723_1005364_pt1 | contig 13246 bp, 12 predicted proteins | sample BiotimSIPDNA_2_FD_185750 | JGI IMG/M metagenome (GOLD analysis project Ga0209723, IMG submission 185750) | Anaerobic biogas reactor microbial communites from Washington, USA - Biogas_R2 time_0 SIP DNA (SPAdes) (version 2) | ecosystem: Engineered > Bioreactor > Anaerobic > Unclassified | place... | reverse complement strand
CTGAACAAGGTCTTCCTCGACGACCTCAGACAACAGTTCCTCATCTGGAGATCAATCCCCAGAACGACCATGGAAATGTATCGCCAAAGAACCCTGACTACTTTGGGGACCAACCCTCCGCATGATGGCAAAAACGCAGAAGGCGTGGTTGAAAATCCACCAGAAACCCAAAGCGGCAAGGCGGTCAATTAACAGGAGCGGAGGTAAACTACTATGACTACTACACACAAGATCGACAAGGAACTGGAAGAATTCAGAAGAATCATGGAAGTGCCCTCGACGTTTGAAGAGGGTTTCCGCTGGTCCGCCTTGTTCGGCGCTATCTTTGTCGCCCTGTTGATGGTACCCGGCGCCATTTACATGGGGCTATTGGCGGGGCAGGGAATTGGCGGCGCCGCCCAATGGGTGACCGTCATCCTCTTCATCGAAGTCGCCAAACGCGCACATCAGTACTTGAACAAATCAGAAATCTTCGTCCTCTTCTACATGGCCGGCGCCTTGATGGGCGCGGCGACGACGGGCGGCCTGCTTTGGAACCAGTTCTTCATCCAGTCCGACGCCGCGGCCGCCAACGGACTCACCGACCTGCTCCCAGCATGGTATGCCCCGAAGCTGACCTCCGAATCCTACGCCAAGCGTACGTTCTTCACCTGGGACTGGGCACCTGCAATCATCATGATGATCGTCGGTTCATTTCTCGGCCAGCTCTCCCACTTGGTCCTCGGCTACGGCCTGTTCCGTGTTGCCTCTGACATGGAGAAACTCCCGTTCCCGATGGCGCCGGTCGGCGCCCAGGGCATCATGGCGATGGCTGAAGACATTGAGGCCAAGGCGAACAAGGACGCCGAAGAATCGTGGCGTTGGCGCGTATTCGCCATCGGCGGCGCATTGGGACTTGCATTCGGCCTGATCTACCTATTCCTCCCCGTCATCTCCGGCGCACTTACCGGTACCGCAATCCAGATCTTCCCCATCCCGTTCTCCGACTTCACGCCAAAAACCGGACAATACCTTCCCGCTTTTGCGACGGGCATCAACTGGTCGCTGGGCAACATCATCGGCGGCATGGTCATGCCGTACTGGGGCATGGTCGGATCCTTCGTCGGACTCATCATCACCTTGGTTGCAAACCCGATTCTCTACCACTACGGAATACTTTCCGACTGGAAGCAAGGTGACGATACCATTGTCACCCTCTTCAAAAACAACATCGACTTCTATTTTTCGCTGCACATCGGCATTGCCTTGGCCATCGCCATCGCCGGTATTGTCCAGGTCGCGAGGTCAATGCAGAGGGCCAGGCAGCAAAGCAAGGCGAATCCCAAAGCCAAGAAAGGATCCTGGGCCAACGTTCCAGAAGGGCGTGGCGACATCCCCTGGTGGGCGGTCATCCTTTGCTACTTCCTCGTCACCATCTCCTATACAGCCCTCTCCATTGGCTTACTGATGTGGCACCATGACTGGAAGTTCACAACAGACATCCGCAACGTCCTGATCGTCCTTCTCATCCTCGGATTCATCTACACTCCGATCATCTCCTATGTTACCGCCCGACTGGAAGGCATGGTCGGACAAGTCGTCGAAGTCCCGATGATCCGCGAAGCCGCCCTGATCCTCTCGGGCTACCACGGCATCGCCATCTGGTTCCTCCCGCTCCCCATCGCAAACTATGGTGCAATGACCGTCTTCTATCGCCAATGCGAACTGACGGGAACGAAATTCACCTCCATTTGGAAGACCAAGATCGTACTCTATCCCATCATCTTGTTCGCGACCATTTTCTTCATGAACTTCATCTGGGGGTTGGACAGGATTCCGTCCGTCGCCTACCCATACGCCCAGAAGATGTGGGAACTCAACGCTGCCAACGCCTGCGTCATGTTCACCTCGACATTGGGCGAATACTCGATGTTCGAAAAGGCGTTCAATCCCTGGTTCATCGGTATCGGCACGTTCTTCGGAATCACGCTTTTCGGCTTGATGAACATCCTTGGCACCCCGATCATGCTCACCTACGGTGTCGTCAGGGGACTTGGCCAAAGCATGCCCCACTCGATCTTTCCGTCCTTCATTGGAGCGCTCATCGGTCAATTCTACTTCAAGAAGCGGCTTGGACTCAAGTGGAGGCAGTACATCCCAGTCGTCGCGGCAGGATTCTCCTGCGGAATGGGACTGATTACAACCGTCGGTGTCGGTGTCACATTCCTCTCGAAGGCAGTCATCAAGCTCCCGTTCTAATTGAAAAGCCATTGTAGCCAAACGCGCAACAGGAAAATATTATGGCAGAAAGAGAAACACTCATCAAAGTCAGTGAAGTCAACAAGATTTTCAACTTGGGAAAGGTCATTGTCCACGCTCTCAGAGACATCAACCTTGAGATCTTCCGTGGCGAATACCTCTCGATCATGGGTCCTTCCGGATCGGGTAAAAGTACCCTTTTCAATATGATTGGCGCACTTGACAGGCCATCGTCCGGCTTCGTTGAAGTAGCGGGATACAACCTGACGAAACTGAACGCGCGACAGCTTGCTCACTTCCGTGGGCATCACATTGGATACGTCTTCCAGTCATACAACCTGTTGCACGCTTACGATGCCATCTCAAACGTCGCACTTCCACTCCTTTTCGGCGGAACGAATCACGAAGATGCCAAAAAACGTGCCATTGAAGTCCTGGAAATGGTCGGACTTGGACATCGACTCACGCACAGGCCCGACGAAATGTCCGGTGGTCAGCAACAGCGTGTCGCCATCGCCAGAGCACTCGCCAACGAACCCGCCATCATCCTCGCAGACGAACCAACCGCTAACCTCGACCTGCAAACAGGCGAAGAGATCATCAAGCTGATGTCTGACCTCTGCAGGCAGCTGGGAGTCACTATCGTCACCGCAACACATGACCATAAGATGCTTGCAACATCAGATCGAATCCTATGGATTAAAGACGGTGCAATTGACAGGCTCCAAGAACGCAAAGACCTTAAAATCAATACGGGTGTTGTCCGTTAGTTCCTCTTGCGCCAATTTCACTTTAACCCTTCAAGCACAAACATGTTTTAATGGTGTTTGTGCTTGAATAAATTTCACCAACATGCCACAGTCAAAACCATGAAACTTCTTCGCTGCCTCTACAAAGACTACCCTAGGTTCGCCGCCCTGCTCGAGGACAACAAGATCCAATTCCTTGCTTCCGACCCATTGGATGGGCAAATCGAATTCGCCAGAGAAAGCACGACGCTTGACCAGGTCACCCTGCTCCCGCCAATACAGCCGCCCAATATCCTCGCCATCGGAACCAACTACCTGGGACATATCCACGAAACAGGGGCCCCAATTCCAGACCATCCGCTCCTGTTCATCAAGGCGACATCGGCTATCACAGCCTGCAACATGCCCATCAAGCTGCCGAAAATGGCACCCAACGAAGTCGATTTTGAAGGCGAACTCGCAGTCGTCATCGGAAAAACCGCTTCCAACGTATCGCAGGAGAATGCACTTGACTACGTCCTTGGATACACCATCGCCAACGATGTCACCGCAAGGGATTGCCAGAAAAAGCTCGATCGCCAATGGGCGCGCGCCAAGTCCTTCGACACGTTCTGCCCGCTCGGACCCTGGATCGAGACACAACTCGACCCCACCAACCTCCGTATCACCACCAAGCTCAACGGGCAGGTGATGCAGGACGAATCCACTGACAAGCTGATCTTCAATGTCAGCTTCCTCATTTCATATCTTTCCCAAGCAATGACGCTCCTTCCGGGAACCGTCATCCTGACCGGCACACCGGATGGCGTCGGAATGGCAAGAAACCCACCAGTTTTCCTCAAGCCAGGCGACGTGGTCGAAATCACCATCGATGGCATCGGAACCCTCCACAACGTCGTCACAGATTGAACCAATGCCCAAAATCCGTGCCGATCAACTTCTTGTCAACCTCGGACTCGCACCATCTAAGTCTGCGGCACAAAAGCTCATCGATGCGGATCGAGTACGCCTACCGGACGGAACAGCAGTCAGGAAACCCGCCCAGGCACTGGACGGACATACGCAACTGATCCTCACGAAACCTCTGGAATACGTCTCAAGGGGAGCGCACAAGCTCATCCCTGCCATCGAGCAATTCAAGCCAATTCTAGAGGGCAAAACCGCCCTGGACCTCGGTGCTTCGACAGGTGGATTCACGGACGTCCTCCTCAAGCACGGGGTCAACAAGGTCTACGCCGTCGATGTTGGAACAGACCAATTGCACCCTTCCCTGCGCAGCAACCCAAGGGTCGTCAACCTCCAGCAAACCAACGCTCGCTTCCTTGACAAGTCCATCGTCCCTGACCCGATTCAAATCTTGGTCGCGGACGTGTCGTTCATTTCATTGACGAAAGTCCTTCCGCCCTGCAACCCGCTCCTTGCTCCAGATGCATGGATTGCCGTCCTCGTCAAGCCTCAATTCGAGACACAACGGGAACATATCGGCAAGCGCGGTGTCGTAAAGGATCCTGAAGTCCGCCGTCAATGCCTGGAAAAGATATTGGCTTTTGCCACTGCCGAACTCAATTGGAAATCCCTGGGCACGATCCCGTCTCCCATACTTGGTCCTGAAGGAAACCAAGAAACCATCGCCGTCTTCACAAATCAATCCCCGCAGGAAAATAAAGCATGACACCCAAGATCAAACAACTCCTCGACTACATCAACGGCCACCGCCACCATCAGCTCAGAAGAGAAGTCGAGTGGAAGCTGGAAGACGACTTTGCAAAGCGCAAACTCACCCCGACCCAACGTTCCGCCGAAGCGCTTAAGCTGATGCTCGCCGAGGAAAAGCCCGCCTTCATCCCCGGCGAAACCATCGCCTTCACCAGAACCGTCACTCAAATCCCTGAACAATTCACAGAGGATGAGTGGAAAGAATTCCGAAGCAAGGCGTACCTCCACGAGAAAGGATTCGTGTTCAATATCAGCCCCGACTACGAAACCACGCTCAAGTCAGGTTTGCTCGCAAGACGAAAACTCGCCAAAGATAGGCTCGAACTCGCTAACCAGCAACAGGATGCGCTGGGAATCGAATTCCTCAATGCGGCAATCTCCGGCATCGATGCCGTCATCGACCTGGCGAAACGCTATCGCGAAGAAGCCAAAAAACTCGGACTCGACCATATTGCCAAAACCCTCGAACAAGTCCCGGAAAAACCCGCAAGAACGTTCCTCGAAGCACTGCAATTCTTTAGAATCCTGCACTTCACGCTCTGGTGCGAAGGTGAATACCATAATGGTGTCGGAAGATTCGACCAATACATGCTCCCATTCCTCGAACACGACCTGAAAAACAATATCCTTGACGAAGACCAGGCATTCGAATTGCTCGAGGAATTCTTCCTTACCTTCAATCGGGACTCGGATCTCTATGTCGGCGTCCAGCAAGGTGACAATGGCCAGTCACTCGTACTCGGCGGCGTTGACAGGGACGGCAAGCCTGCCGTCAACAAACTCACCAGGATGTGCCTCAAGGCTTCATGCGAACTCAAGCTCATCGACCCGAAAATCAATCTCAGAGTCTCGCCTGACACCCCTAAAGAACTCCTGGAATGCGCGACCGAACTGACCCGCGAAGGACTCGGCTTCCCGCAGTACTCCAATGACGACGTCGTCATCCCGGGACTCGTCGAACTTGGATATGAACTCGAAGACGCAAGAGACTACGCCGTCGCCGCTTGCTGGGAATTCATCATCCCAGGGGTCGGAATGGATCTCGCCAACATCGGAGCAGTATCGCTCCCCGCAGTCATTGACAAGGTCATCAGGAAATCTAACGCCAAAACATTCGAGGAACTGCAAGATCAAGTCGCAGATCAACTTAAAGCAGAAGCCGATTTGCTGATCGCCAATTGGCAACGAGTCGAAATCCTGCCTGGTCCTTTCGTCTCAACCCTTTGCAAGGGACGAATCGAACAGGCACGCGACGTCTGCCATGGAAACAAGTACAACAACTTCGGCATCCACGGAACAGGACTGGCAACTGCGGTCGACTCGCTCGCCGCCATCCAAAAACTCGTCTATCAGGACAAGGATCTGACGCTCCAACAACTCGTTGCCCTCCTCGAGGACGATTTCAACTCCAATCCCAAAATCCTCGCCAAAGCGCGCTTCCAATGCCCCAAAATGGGGAATGACGACGACGCGGCGGATTCCATCGCAGTAAGACTCCTTGACGACTACGCCGATGCTTGGAAGGGACGCAAAAACTCACGCGGCGGAATCTACCGCCCGGGCACAGGGTCGGCGATGTACTACCTTTGGCACGCCGACGAAATCCCGGCGTCGGCGGACGGCCGCCTCAAGCGCCAGCCCTTCCCCGCCAACTATGCTCCTTCGCTCAATGTCAAGGTCAACAGTCCGGTCTCGGTCGTCAAGTCATTCACGAAACCCAACTTGAAACGCGTCATCAACGGCGGACCGCTCACCCTTGAGCTCCATGACTCCACGTTCCGCGAGGAGGATGGAATCGAAAAAGTCGCCGCCCTAGTCAAGTACTTCGTGCAACGAGGCGGACATCAACTCCAACTCAATGCCGTCAACAGAGACACCCTCCTGGATGCTCAGAAGCACCCGGAAGACCATAAAAACCTGATCGTCAGAGTCTGGGGCTGGAGCGGTTACTTCATCGAACTCGACAAGCCGTACCAAGACCACGTCATCAAGCGTGTAGAGATGACTCTATGATTACCATCAAGGCAGATTCCCAGCACGCAATTGAAACCGCAGCTAGGCTCCTGAACCAAAGCAAGGTCATTGCTGCGCCAACCGAAACCGTGTACGGATTGCTTGCCAGATGGAATGATGATGCCGCAATAAACGAAATCTATCGACTCAAGCACAGACCGCATGACAAAAGGCTACAGATGCTCGCATGCGACCTGGATGCCGCAAAGCAAGCCGGACTCCTGGTCACGCCTGAACTGGAAGCCATCGCAAAGACATTCTGGCCTGGACCGCTAACAGTCGTCGCAAATGCGACAGACGGCGACACAATCGGCTTGAGAATCCCAAACCATCCCTTCATACTCGAACTCCTCAAGCAACTCGGGCACCCTGTGGCAGCGACATCTGCCAACCTCTCGGGAACACCGCCCGCCATCACCCCCGAAGATGCCGTCAAATCACTGGACGGAAAACCCGCAGCCCTCTTCGATGGCGGCACCGTCTCGATCACCAACGGAACTGCATCAACGGTCGCCTCGATCCTCAACAACCAACTGACAATCATCAGACCGGGGTTAATCACGCTGGAACAACTGAAACGAGCAATCGACAATCGTTGACGTCTGACCTCGTGCCCGTTTATTTTCTGCCTGAGATGCCCCAAAAAGGTTCCACGCAAAACTCAAAACAAAACAAAACAGCGCTGGCTTGAGTACGGGCACCCCAGGTGCTCGTACTCAGGCGTTGTCACCGGTCATGCGGCTAAAAACGGAGCATTCCTTGTCCGACCGACCCTGAATTATGAATGATGAATGATGAATTATGAATGATTTGTCAGACCAGTCGGACCAGTCAGACCAGTCGGACCAGCCCGACCCAGTCAGACCCAGTCAGACCCAGTCAGACCCAGTCAGACCCAGTCAGACCCAGTCAGACCCAGTCCGCCCCAGCCCGACCCAGCCCGACCCAGTCAGACCCAGTCAGACCCAGTCAGACCCAGTCCGGACTAGTGGTTTATCTACCCTGTTTCAGTACAAAACGACTTTAGGTACGGGCACCCCGGGTGCTCGTACCTGAGTTGACATACAGTTTAGACGTCGAAAATCAAAAGCCCCGAAACTGCATTTTGTGCAATTTCGGGGCTTGGTTTAGTCATGGCGGAGAGACAGGGATTCGAACCCTGGGTAGGAAAAACCTACAACGGTTTTCGAGACCGTCCCGTTCGACCGCTCCGGCATCTCTCCGTGGTCTACAGCTTAGGAAAAAACGCATTTATAATAATGCTATTTCCTGTTTTTTCAAGTTACAACGCCAATTTCGGCATCTTTTCCAGGACGATCTTTTCGGCTTCGAGATTCCAAAGGCCATTGTTTCTGGCGCATGCATCTGCCAATTCCGCGAAGACTGGATCCGTCTTTCCCTTTTCCGCAAAATCCGCGATGGCGGTAAGCGGGAAGTCGCAATGGGTATAGATCAACTTCTTTCCGCCGGGGATTTCGGGCAGGCGGAGCGTCGTGTCCTTGGCCGCCGTCAATCCGCCAATGTGGGTGATCATCATCGCTGGATTGATCTTCCCTTCGCTCATCAGCTGCAATGCCTCGCGGATGTCATCCGTAGTTCCGCCAGACGTGCCGACTACGTGCGTTGCAGCATAGTGAACATTGTAGAAGTTGAACTTGGCGGAGAACGACGGATCCGTCGGACCGGCGAAGAAATTCAAGCAGCCGTCATGAGCCAGGATGGCATCGGCTTGTTCGATCAGGGCGGCGACCGGCGCTAGCACGAACACGTCATTGAAGCCCTTGCCGCCGTTTACGGCACGCAGTTTCTCCACCGCATCCGGGCATTTCGTGTTCACATAGACCAACTTGACGCCGTTTGCCGCGGCATCTTCAGGAGTCAGGATGGACTTTGCGCGTGCCAGCCGTGCGTCGTCGATATCGGTGACCACCAGCAGTTTGGGGCGGCGCGGACCATGGACCAGGTAGTCGATCAATCCCAATCCCATCGGACCGGCGGAGGCCAGGCTAGCGCAAGCTCCGCCTTCGACGATGCCCATGATATGGTTGTAGGTTCCCGCAGGGATGTGGTACTGCGCATGGCAAGCGCCGATCAGGCAGCTCATCGGCTCGCTCAAGCTAGCCATGAAGAAGGCATCGCCAGTGTACTTGAGCAGGCAGTTGGCTTCCATCACCACGCTGGGGATGCGCACGTATGTAGCATTGCCGCCGACGGTCGGGAACGAATATCCGGGAGAATCGAAGGAGCCTTCAATCATCAGAGCGGGCTGGATGCCGAAACGATCGCCGGGCTTGAACTGATCTTGCCACTTCTTGCCAACTTCTAGGATGATGCCCGAAAATTCATGCCCCAGCAGCGGGGGATTCGTGGCGCAATCTTTGGGAACGCGCTTGTGGTCTTCGCCAGCCTTGGCGGCCTTGTAGCTCGACATGCAGATCGAGTCGCAAATCACCTTCGCGATAATCCCGTCGTCACCGCAAGGCGGCAACTCGAAACTTTCCAAACGCAAGTCCATCTTGCCATAAATACGCAATCCAGTCGTCTTCATGATCATACTCCTATCCTTAATTGTTGAGTATCTATCAAGTAACCTCTTCCGCGAGTCTATTTCACTGCTTCGAACGAATCAAGTCAGCCAAGGACTTGACTGACTTTAAAACTTCGGCCTTGATGTCACTCTGCTCAAACTTGACTTCGAACATCTCCTCCATGGCGACGATCAATTCCAACAGCAAAAACGAGTCGACTCCATACTCGGACAACTCGGTATCAGTCTCGATCTCGGACGGGTCGATGTCCAAAAACAAACGTTCGACGATCAATTCCTTCAACGACGTTTCCAATGATTCTGACATGGGCATGCTCCTGATTCTTTTCTTACTATGCTTAAGAACGAAACTAACCTACATTATACCTGCGGGATCACCAGCACAGGGCATTTCGCCCGCTTGACGACCCTCTCGGCAACCGAGCCGAAAAACAGTGTCTCCACCGCACCGGCACCCTGGCGACCGATTACGATCAAATCGGCGCCAATCTCATCCGCGTACTTCAAAATCTCAGTGTGCCCCTTGCCAATCCTAAAAACCGGCTTGAACTCGACACCTGACGGCACACGGGGACGATACTCCTCATCTATCTTCTTGTCAATATCACGTTTCGCCTTGTCGTCAACATCGGATGCCGCATTGTAAATGTACGTTTTCCAGTACTGCGCATCCGGTTCGGGTATCACATGAAGCAAGTGCAACTCGCTTCCAGGGCGACGCACCGACGCGTCAAGCGCATAGTCGAACGCTCGACTCGCATTCACAGAAAAATCCGTGCAATACAAAATCCGAGTGATCTCGCTCTGATTCGATTCCATTTTTGGCCTCCTGATTCGCAAGTCTTGTCACGATAGGCAAAAGTATAATGTGCATCATATTTTGCCTTTTTGCAACAAATGCGACGCTTTTTACATTCCCATTGTTCTCACATCTTCCCCGGCAGCCACAAAGCCAATTGCGGGAACAGTACCAGAAGGATCGAAGCAAGCACGATCAACCAGAAAAACGGAAACGCTCCCCTGAATATCTTCTGCAAAGGAATGTCTCGGGCAATCCCGCCAACCACATAGACGTTGACGCCGACCGGAGGCGTGATCACACCTATCTGGGTTATCAAAACAACCAGCACCCCAAACCAGATCAACGTCGGCTCACGACCACCAATCAACGTAAACTTCTCCACGACAGGAAGAAGGATCGGAATGGTCAGCATCACAAGCGCCAATGCGTCAATCACGCAACCAGCCAATATAAAACCGACCATGATGATCGCCAGCGTAACCAACTCGGGCAAGTTGGAAGCCACCAATGCCCCAGCGAGCGCCGATGGCAAGTTCGTCACTCCGAGGAAGCGCCCAAACATCGTCGCCCCTGCAATGATGATCAGGACCATGCAACTGGTGCGCAAGGTCTCCAGTACGGACTTGCGTAGAATGTCCATCGTCAAGGCTCCGCGCCCCAACGCAACCAGCAAACCGGCGCCTGCGCCGATGGCCGCCGCCTCTGTCGGGGTGAACCACCCCAGGAACATACCGCCCATGACGACCCCAAACAGCACGATCGTCTCGATCACACCCAGCAAAGAGCGGAACTTCGCCTTCCAGGTCGTCGGATCCCCGGGAGGTCCCAATTCCGGGCGCCGATAACACACAATTCCAATGTACACGCAAAATATCAGCGTTTGCAGCAAGCCTGGAACCACCCCCGCCATAAACAACTTGGCGGGCGAGACCTTCGCCATGATTCCGTACACGATGAACACAACGCTCGGTGGAATCAGCATTCCAAGGCTTCCGCCAGCCGCAATGGTGCCAGTGGCCAGTTCCATGTCGTAGTTCCGGCGACGCATCTCAGGCAATGCCACCGACGCCATCGTCGCCGCAGTCGCAGGACCGGAGCCGCAAATCGCGCCGAATGCCGCGCAAGCCCCGACCGTAGCCATCGCCAAGCCGCCCGGCAACCAACTCAACCAATGGTATGCCATATCGTAAAGGCGACGGCTTATCCCCGCGTGAAACAGGATTTGCCCCATGAAGATGAACAACGGAATCACGCTTAAATCATACTTCGAAAATGTCTCGTAGCACGAACTGACAAGCAAATGACCTGCGCCGGACAAGTCGCCAATCGCCATGGCATAGCCAAAGCATCCGACGAGAGCCAACGCAAAACCAACCGGCATGCTCAAGGCAAGCAGAATCAGCAACGCAATACAACCCCAAACCCCTATTAGTGTCAAGCTCATGGCTTCATCATCTCCTTTCCCGGATGGGTCAAGTTGTAGACCTTGACCAGGACAACCACTAAAAACGTGACCGAAACAAGCCACAATACCCAAAACAACGGAATCTGCAACGTCAACGTCCCTATCTCCTTCCTAAGCAAGTAGCTTCCATAGACCCAGCTCCGATACGCCAAGAACAGGAACAACAATATAGCCATCAAACGCATGCAACCATCAATCCATACCCGGCTCCGACGAGGAAACTTCTGGAAAAAGTATTCCACTGCCACATGCCCCTTCACCGCAGTCGTGTAGGGCAAAGCACACGCACCGCTCAGGCAAGCAGCTATCTGAACCAGATCCACAACACCGACAATCGGGTGACCAAATCGACGCAAGACAACGTCCAGGCAGGTGGCGACGATCATCACGACCAACCCGACGCCGGCAGCCCACGCCAAACAGCGAACAAGCACCGTCACGATTTTCCTGTATGTTTCCCACATGATTACCGTACCTCCTTCGTATTGTCAGTGCCCTTTGCTGCGGCAATCGACTGTCCTGACACTCGGGTACGCAAGAACGCAACCGCCTCGTCCCCGGGCAATCCCTTTGCCTTCGCGCCTGCCGCCCAGCCATCCAGCAAGGGTCTCAGAGCCTCTGCGGCCTGCGCATTGTCTTCAGCGCCAAATTCCACGATTTCCTTGCCCCGGTCTCGTACATATGCCTCGCCCTCGGCATCCATCGCATCCCACAGCTCGCCATGTTTGCGGATCCACTCCTGATTGATCTCGCTGATGATCGCCCTGATGTCCTCGGGCAACTTCTCCCATGACTTCCGATTCATCACCACGAACATGGCGGTGGTATATCCAAGCGCCGGGATCTTCGTCACGGTCTTCACCACTTCGCCCTGCTTCCACCCGCACAGCGTCTCGATCGGGCACAGCGTCCCTTGCACAACGCCCTTGCGCAATGCCTCGTACGTATCGCCCTGGCTCAAGCCAACCGCGTCTGCACCAAGATGCCCTATCGCTCGCGCCGTCACTCCCGTCCCTCGGAGCCTCTGGTGCTGAATGTCGGCGAATGTCCGTACAGGCTCGTTGCTCGCCAAGATTCCGGGACCATGGGCATGGGCGTACATCAGCTCCACGTCAGCCAACTCTTCAGGCTGAAACTTCCGGATGAACTCATTTGCCACCTCGGTCGCCATCATCCCGTCGCGATACCCCCAAGGCAGATCCAATGCCTCGATCAACGGAAACAGACCTCGGCTGTACGCAAAGCAACTCATCCCCAAATCTGTCGCACCAAACACAACGCCATTGAAATTTTCGCTGTCCGTGGTCAGCACCGAACCGGGATACACGTCCACGGCAACTCGACCACCCGTGCGCTTCTCCACTTCGCGCGCCCATTCGATACCCAACTTGGCAGCACCGTGAGACGCGGGGAAAAAGATATTGTACGTCAAGCGGTATTGGGCTGGGACACCCTCGCTGGAAACTCTGCTGCCGGAACTCGACAGGAACGAACATGACAAGGCAAATGCCAACAGCAACAATGCCGTTGACAACAGCACTATCCTACGTATCCTAATGCGTTTAACCTTCTTCATCATCTATCTTCCTCAAGCAATCCTTTGCTATCTATTTTTTACTTTTGAAACGGGGCAATCTCAACAGGATCAACCTGCCTAAAACAACAAAAAACCGACCCAAAAGCGAAAAAATCCACCGTATTTTCGCCAAAGGTCG
>Ga0209723_1005363_pt1 | contig 13247 bp, 13 predicted proteins | sample BiotimSIPDNA_2_FD_185750 | JGI IMG/M metagenome (GOLD analysis project Ga0209723, IMG submission 185750) | Anaerobic biogas reactor microbial communites from Washington, USA - Biogas_R2 time_0 SIP DNA (SPAdes) (version 2) | ecosystem: Engineered > Bioreactor > Anaerobic > Unclassified | place... | reverse complement strand
GCTTGTGTTCTGCAATTATCGGAAGAAGCTGTATGCATTGTCTTGCTGTAATAGGTTTTTCATCCAAGATATGTTCAAGGAATTTATCTATGATTCCATCTAATTTGCAGTCTTTGTCCCATTGAGCATTTGCAGCAATCATATGTATTCCTCTTGCCCTGATGTATGAATTTGAGTCATCCAGCATCTCTGTAAAGTAGTCGAAATAGGAGTATACCTTATCCGAGTTCGAACTTTCCGCTTGCAGTTGCTTTAAGCACTGATATGCATAGTCATTGTCTTTATCTCTTAACCCGTAAACCAATTCATGAATATTGTCCATTTTAAATACCCTCCATATTAGAATTTAATTGTATTGTATATCATTGATGCATTTCATCGATTCCATTGACCTATTCTTCATTCCATCGGTATCTTCTGTTCTGTACTAATACATCTATATTGCAATTTAGACACAGACCGTTGTGGCAGCAGATCCTACCTCCGCACCCTGTGCACCTCCACTTATTTTTTTCGTTTTCTAGGAAGCTTTTTAATCCATTCTCTCTAATGTAATTTAAATTCTCTATCATGCTCATATGATATTTAGTACGATAGCGCTTATCCAGAGCTTTTAATAACCCCCCATTACCTTAGTGTGATATCATTTACTACTTTACATATATACTCTGCTGCGTTTTCAATTAACTTTTCATCAACCAGGTCGATTGTATCTTTCGGACAATGTGTATAAGATAAACATCCTTCAAATAAATCTGATGCAGAAATTAATAAACATCTGGTCCCACCAAAAACAAAAGCAGTATGGTCTCCAGCGTACCAAGGCTGACCACTAACTATATTAGTAGAAGTATTCATTATGTTATCTAATTCCAACTGTTCTTTGTCATTAAAATTAAAATATGCCACTGCCACTTTAGATCCCACATGTGCTAGCGTGTCTATATTTATCAGAAGCGATATTACTTTTTCACTTTTCCCAAGGTCCTCCAAATAGATTAGTTCTCCCTGCGGGTCAAAGTATTCTTCAGAATTAAAGGGTACAATATCAATGTTATATCTGTTGGTTTCAATACCCTTAGCTGCCAAAAGCATTGTCGCAACTCCAGATGCATTATCAAGGGCACCATCTGTATTGTACTTGCTATCCATGTGGGCACATATCACTACTGTGCCTTCAGCATCAGAAACCTCCTTTGAAGCGACCAGCTGATGTGCTGTTACAATATTATTTTTTGAAACTATAGATAGCTCAATATCTTTTTCTGTTACTTCATCTTCTATTCCTGGAAAAATATCTTTATCAAGACTAGCTACAGGAATATGAAAATTTCCATCCTCAATCAGCGGAAAGGGCTTAAGGCCGCTCATACTTGTTCCGCCTGTAAGGGCTATAATTGCACAAGGTTTTTTTGCTTCCAGGCAATCAATAATTGTTTTATGTTCATCCGGATAATAGAAGGGGTAATTTTTCGGTTGCAATGGCTCTTTGGCCAAATAATCAGTTAAAAACAATATTTTGTCTTCACATTCTACTCTTTCAAGTTCTTCCAAATTTCTGACTAGGATGGCTCTTCTTGTCCCGTTGAATGGCTCGGAAAAAGGGTTTACTTGCAATGTCAGCTTGTTTCCACCAATCACTAAATATGAATCTTGTGATTCCCACACCTTACACTTAAAGGGTACCTTACGCGTTACATATCCTAAGTTTTCCAGATATGACCCAATATAGTCTGTAATCTCCATGTTTTGAATAGTTCCTGCCGGCCTTGGTCTTGCAATTTTTTTTAATAATTCCATTTCTCACTTCTCCATTCTTTATTATATCATTTTAAGTTCTTTCCAAAATACAACCGTCTCAGCCAAATCAGCCTCGTCCTGAAAAAGATTTAGTTTCTTGGCAACTTCAATGGCAAAATCAACATATGCATTGGCTCTGGCAGTTTTCTTTTTTATCATTTCCTGATATCGTCAATACTTTCTACTATAATCCAGTCATCCATATTCTTTTCCCGTGCATAAGAAAATGGCTCGATTTCATGTATGTCCTTGAATCCAATCAAACAAAGGTAGCGTTTCCCAATCCATCTTTTCTTCTGAGCTTCTGTCAACTTCAGCTTGTCCATATTTTCCTCGATTACTTTCTCACATTCCTCCAAAGATAGCTTATCTGAATGGAATGCACTGGATACTATGCCTTTTGCGCGTATAATCCCACTGCCATCATTTTCTATCAGATATACATTATCACCAATTGCTACCCTGCCATGTGGCAGCTTTCTACCGGCAGCTCCACGAATCACCATGGTTTGCTCGCCAGAGAGAAGGCGTGAGAGCTCCTTTGCTTTTTTGTCACAATATACGATGTGGTCCATTTGTTTTTCCTCCCTGCATTTTTTTTATAGATTGTTTTGCTGCTTCTATTAAAACTTCCTGTTTTTTTAATTCAGCTAATCTTGCTTTTTCTGCTTCTAAATTTTTCTCGTTACCATTCTTTATCCCCATAATGTACCCCAATAAAATTCCCTTGAAATATTCTCAGTTTATTATACGATATCTTACAGTTTTTTACAATATTTGTATTTCTTTCATAATAAATACACACAACTAAAAAATTATTGACTTTCTTTTATTTTCAAATTATAATTCTAAATTATTTACATTTTAATTTTACTAGAGAGTAGGACAAACATATGAAATTAGTTAGCTTTAATACTTCCTTATATTCAAGCGATCCGTTTCCAACATAATACTCATTTTCTTATCCCACCAAAAAATTATAACAAAAAATTCCAATTTTTATTATATACTAATTAACATATAATTTCAAACTATTTAGCCTTTACATTAAAACATTAAGCAATTATTTTAAGCAACTTTAAATTAAAAAAGCCACTAAAATCACAAAGGGTGTTAGCTTCAAAAAATTAATACTTACCAACAGGGGGTTTCACTGAATTAGGCAAGGGACATTCATAAGCTCCATTATTTTGCTTTAATACATATTCTTTAGCCTTTTGTATTACTTCAGGTTTACCCATGGTTCTAACAGCTGATAATGCCATTACCTTTGCCGCAGTTAACATACCTTTATTTGAAATGCTACTTAAGGATTGTCCCGTCATTTGCCATGTATGTCCTACATTTCCAACACAAGCAGTTGCAATATTAAAATTAAGTGTTGGAACTACATATGTTACATCACCAACATCAGTTGAACCTGAAATATACTCTTTATTTTTCGAATCATATGGATGTATGATAGAGTCCAGCGGCTTTTCTAAAATTTCATTTAATTGTTCTTCACCATAAATGTCTATGATTGTCTCTTTTATTATATTTTTAGTATTTTCATCATAGGATAACAGGAATTCCCTGGCTAACTCATAATCATTACCGTCCCATTTAGGTGGTCCAACTTCTTGAAGACATTCATCGGCAACAGATGCTAATACTTCATTTGTAATATAATCTGAAAACGCCATGGTTACTTCATAATTCATAGTTGTATCAGTCATTATGGCTGCTCCCTTTGCTACATTTACTACTCTTTCAAATAATTCCTTCACCTGTTTCACCTTTGGGGCACGTACCTCATATTTTACGAGACTATGGTCCTGTACTACATTTGGAGAAACACCGCCTGCATCCACATAGGCATAGTGTATACGGGCTTGATCAATCATATGCTCTCGCAGGTAATTAACACCAACGCTCATTAATTCTGCCGCATCCAAGGCACTTCGTCCCAGATGGGGAGTACTGCCGGCATGAGCTGTCTTTCCCTTAAATTCAAAATTTGCCCCCATAATCGCTACGGTTCGACTAGATTGAACTTCATTAATAGTAGCAGGATGCCAGGTGTATACAAAATCTACATTGTCAAATAACCCGTCTCTTGCCATAAATTGCTTAGAACCAGCGCCTTCTTCAGCAGGGCATCCAAAATAAATTACGGTTCCTTCTTTTTTATTTGCAACTAAATATTCCTTAGTTGCAATAGCTGCAGCAAGGGAGCCGACACCTAAGGCATTATGGCCGCAACCATGTCCCGGAGCACCTTCTTTAATCGGGCATTTAAACGGGGTTGCTGCTTTTTGACTTAATATATCCAGGGCATCATATTCTCCCAAAAAACCAACCACCGGTTTACCACTTCCGTAAGTTGCTGTAAATGCTGTAGGAATATTAGCTACTCCCTTTTGTATGGAAAATCCTTCTTCCTCTAATTTATCCCACAATAGTATTGAAGAATTAAATTCAGCGTATGGAAGCTCCGCATAGCTCCATATTTTAGAGCTTAAATCCATATATAACTCCTGATTTTCTTCTATAACCTTATTAATAAATTCTAAATCAGTCATTTGCTCACCTCTTATAATACCTTGCTTAAAAATTCAATAGTTCTGGGATTTTGCGGATTATTAAATATTTCATCGGGAGTGCCTTCCTCTTGAATTATTCCTCCATCCATAAACAATACCCTGTCGCTTATTTCTTTAGCAAAAGCCATTTCGTGTGTAACTATAACGATAGTCATTCCTGATAGTACAAGGTCTTTAATAACCTCTAATACTTCCTTAACCATTTCCGGATCGAGGGCACTTGTAGGCTCATCGAAGAGGATAACCTTTGGCTCCATGGCTAATGCCCTCACAATTGCAAGTCGCTGTTTTTGTCCTCCGGATAGCTTTGTCGGATATTCATTCTTTTTATCTTCCAAACCTACACGCTCCAATAAAGATATTGCTTGCTTTTCTGCTTCTTCCTTAGGAATTCTTCTTTCCAGCACAGGCGCCAGTGTTATATTTTCCAAAACCGTTAAATGTGGAAATACATTAAATAACTGAAATACCATACCTATTTTTTGACGGTGCATGTCTATGTTCACCTTTTTATCAGTTATATTAACTCCTTCAAAAAACACATTCCCGCTGGAGGGCCTCTCCAAAAGATTTAAACATCTTAAAAACGTGCTTTTACCGCTGCCTGACGGACCTATGATTGAAATAACTTCGCCTTCATAGATACTTTGAGAAATATTCTTCAGTACCTCCAACTTACCAAAGCTCTTGCATAAATTTTCTACTTTAATCAAAGCCTCATTATTATTAGTCATTTTGTAACCTCATCTCTAATATGCTTAAACCTTTACTTAACAAACTTGTTACTACAAAATATATTATTCCGGCTATTATAAGAGAAGGAAGTGCCAGGAATGTTGCTGATTGAACAGTTTTATAGGATGTCATAAGTTCTTTAACAAAGAAAACTGAAGCCAGTGAAGTTTGTTTTACCATTGTTATATATTCATTCCCTAGGGCAGGCAGTATATTTTTTACTGCCTGTGGCAATATTATTTTTCGCATCGTGTTCCAATTTGACAGACCCAGACTTTTGGCAGCCTCTGTTTGACCCTTGTCTACTGCTTGAATACCGGCTCTGATAACTTCAGCAACATAGGAGCTTGCATTCACTATTAATGCAATAACGATGCAGGCAGTATCACTTAAATTAAATGGCACCATTTTGGGAAGTAAAAGCCAAAAGAAATAAAGCTGCAGAAGAATTGGAGTACCTCTGAGTATTTCAATATACATTGTGGTTATAACATCCAAGACTTTAATCTTTGACAATTTCATGATTGCAATAATGGTTCCAAGTATCGTTGCAATAAAAACTGTTATTGCAGCAAGCCATAAAGTACCTATTAGACCATCTATGTATACGTAATTATATTTGTTCCATAAATTAATTATTGTTTCCAACCCTATACACTCCGTTTCTTAACTTTATTTCTAAACAAGATTTCTATAATCCAAGTGATTTTGCATATTCGGTATATTCCATGTACCATTTTTCATATAAACCGGTACTTACAACTTCATCAACAATTTTATTGATTTCTTCGGTTAATTCATCTTCTCCCAAAGGTATCCCAACTCTTGTGCCATCCACACTTTCATCAAATTCAAATTCAAAATTTTCAACTATCATTAATCCTGCATTCGGATTAGCATCTATATAAAGTTGAGCCATGGCTATTGATACGGAACAAACATCCGCTTTGTTTTCTTGTACCATTAAAAACCCGTCCGTTGTAGCTGAAACTCTTTTAAATTCCTTATACTCCGGCACCTGTTCATTAACAAACATCTCTTGCAAGGAACCACTTTGTGCAACTATTATCTTGTCTTTAATATCTTCAGGACCTTTAATCTCAGAGGCATCTTCTTTTCTTATAAGTAGTCCGTAACCGGGATTGTCCTTTGAAAAATAATAACCCTTTGACATATTCATTGCTTCAGCCCTGGCCGGTGTATAAGCAAGTGCAGATATGGCCAAATCATATTTTCCATCAGTTATGCTGCTCAGCACTGCTCCAAATTCCAATGGTACAATTCGTAATTCAACACCAAACTTATCCGCAATATATTTTGCAAACTCAACATCGCTTCCTACATATTGTTCCTGACCTTCCTTGGAAGGATCTATAAACTCATATGGTGCAAAATATGGTTCCATAACTACTTCCAAATAGCCCCTTTCCTTTATGGCATCTAACCTGTTAGTACTTTCTGCCTTTGTGGCACTGGAAGTGCATCCGCTAATTACTCCTAATACTATTGCTGTTAAAAGTAAAATTGTTATTAATTTTGTAATCTTTTTTTGTCCGCTCATTTTCTTTTCTCCTTTAATTTATTTAAAATTTTTTTATTTAACAAACAAAAACTCCCGTCATCCAGCTACCGCTAGAGGACGAGAGTATTAGTCACGTGGTCCCACCTCTTTTTATTGATGCTTCACAGCATCAAACTCATCAGGTACAATCATACCTTAGCACTATATCGGGTGCGAGTATCCGAATCAACTACTCCCTGTCGGTTTCGCAGAATTTGCTCCAAGATGTGTTCAATATATCATATTTATGCATTTACACCGCCCATGCACTCTCTATAAAATATGTATATATTTACTCCTTCTTGTCATCGCGTTATCTCTAATTTATTTTACTTAATATAGCACCTATTCTTGATTTCGTCAATAGTATTTTTAATAATATTTGTAAGTTTTATTTCATATTTCTAGTCAGTCTGTTATTTTCCTTACAAACCACAATACGTCATACAAAAAATGAGCAAGGCACTCTACGCATGCATAGAGTACCTTGCTCATTCTACACTATTTCTGACCAAATTATTTCTTGTATCCGCATTTAGGGCATACACCGTTTTCATTTAAGGCAATTCCGCATGATGGGCAGCGGTCTATCTTATTTTTGGGCTCGTACTCTTCTGTTGCGCCATTTACTCCGCTTGTAAAGGTAAGCTTGACTATGTTCAGCTTGTCCTTCAGTAAGTCATATACAACTTTAATCATGCCTTCAACGGTCATCGTTTCTTTTGTGACAACCAAACGACATTCCGGATAAGCAGTTGCAAGTTCTGTCTTGAAAGCAGGGCCCTTTTGCTTATTGGTCGGTGCACCGTCTTTGATGCCTTGTGCTTCGTAAACGCCAAGTATAGCGGGAAGCAACGGATCGTCTTCTCTTAAAACCAGCGCATGGTCAAAGTTTTGTAAAACATCCCAAGCTATTTTCTTAATTTCATTACAAGGGAACACCATATTGACTCCCATATTGATGTCGTCTTCTACTTCAATCGTCAGTATTCCCGTATGTCCGTGCAAGTATTGTGCTTCGCCTTTGAACCCATAAAATCTGTGTGCGTATTGCAGGTCTAACGTTGTGAAACTCCTCATTATTGTTCTCCAATCCTATATATATTTACGGGTGGTTTTGCTCCCGTATGCGCACAAAGTCATGTAATATAATAAAAAATCCGGTACAATTTTTATATAACCATATTTGCATTATTTTATTTAGTTTTGTTATACCCCATTTAATTATTTTCAAACTGTTAAATAATTCAAGTCTACAGTGTACTGCTATCACACACAATAAAAACTGAAGCATGGATGAATGTACTGAAATAAAAGGCAAAGCAAAAGACGAAATAAACCAAAAACTAACAAGGCACCCTACAAAATTTCGATGTTGGGTGCCTTGCTTTGATTGATGCTATACTCTATTTTCTAACATCTCAATGTATTTCCACCTCAATAATGAGAAACAACCTGTAAACTCAAATATAAATCTTCAGAATTATTTATGTGTTCTCTTTAATTAATTTAAATGAGTACCCCCAGATCTGGTTTCTTTAATCTTCTCTATAAGGTATTTTCTCAGTTCTTTCAAATCATTTTCTGGAAGTTCATACTCTTCTCCTTTTTTATAATTTGCACCCCACAGGTTTCAACGATAGGAAGATTCAAAAATATGTTCCTTTAATTCATCAAGAATACGGATAAGACATTGAGCCTGTTTTTGTCCCTGTTATTGCTTCGGCAGAGCATATAAGTCCTCAATGCTCATTCCGAAACGCTCTTGTACATATTGTTCAAAGTGAGCAAGGGGCTTATCGTAAAATTCATCGCCTTGGGTTCCAAAAGCATTATTGAACATCCTATGAACCGTATCCTTATCCGGTTGTTCCCAGCCATATTCGTTCCTGGTGAGGTAGATGTCATATGTACAGTTTGCGCCATCCTTTTCAATGTTAATATGGTACATGTCATCTTTTAGGTGATACCACATTATCAAGAAATAACCGTTTACATTGGTATCCATAAGCTCAATATTCCATCCATCAGTATGCTGACCCCATTCCTCTCTGCATATGGCGACCGACTTATAATGAGGTTCTTGGTCTTCATAAACGGCGCAGGTTCCGGCATCGTCGAAACCGAAGCCAAACTTTGCTAAAGAGAATTCCGGCTCAAGGTATTCTGCAAGTGGGGAATTAAGTTCATTGCTTGTTTGCAAAATCAGCACGGCATCAACGGACCTGCTGTCAAATATGAGGGTGTTCCTTATCATCCCATAAGATATATCGACAGCCGGATGCCCATTCCACTCTCTCCATTCATATTTCAGGTCATCAGAAATGCTCTGTTTGGCTTTCTCTGCGTCGTCAAAATAGTATTGCACAGCTACAATAGCTTCCTTGTTTTGCAAGTTTACTTCGATGCTGCATTCAGTAAAATCCGTCTCTATATCCATGTATTCTTTAACGGAGGCCAGAGCATTGAAATTATAATTATCGCGTATAAGTTTAGTATACTTCCCCAAATCCGCATCAGCTACATTGTACTTTATTTCAATGTTGCAAGCTCCGTTTTCATGCTGAATATCATGGGGCTTCGTCTGCTTTATAGTTACTATGCGCCCATCTGTACCCTGAAACTCACAAAAACCACCATTTAAATATTCGTTTACTTTATTTACTTTCTCATCCTCAGTAAGCCCAGCCACATCTGCCTGATAAGCCACGGCTGCATACATATTACCTTCGGCAGCTATGTACAGAATAAAGGGATTCCTGCCTTCAAGTTTAGGCGAACCTTTAATAAAGGACGCTGCGTAAACGGTAAAGATATCCGGCAATTCCATATCAGCATAGGGATTAAAATTGCTATCGAATATATCCATCGATGTATAAGGCTCTACTTCTTGTGCAGGTGCTGGCTCGGTTATTTCAATGGGAACCGCCGGACCGGGCTCTTCCTTTTCCTGTGATTGGACAGGTTCCTGGCTTGTCTCATCAGCAGGTTTATTCGAACATGCCGTCAATAAAACAATGAATACCAATAAAAATAGTAGTATTAAGAACCGTTTCATTCATTCAATCCTCCTTATTTAAATATATCCAAATTCTAATATTTTAATATTTACTATAAAACATATACTTTTCAATATAAGCTAAAAACATAATACCATTTATATTATAAAAGAATTTTCAAGCGATATTGACATATGGACTTGGGTGTTAACACATTTATGGATATGCAAATATATAATTATCAGGCATTTTTATTTTATACCATCTGACAAAAATTTACAAATAAAATATAAGACGGTTTTTTATTAATAAAACTACTAAATTCTTGGTTTACATAAATATATTTATGTAAACCATTTTTTACCAATATTCTGTGTCGTCACCCGAATATGAATTTGGATATTAATACTTTATCTTATGCTTCCCTCGCCACCATTAATTCATCGGTAGCTTTGCAATATCCTTTTTCACCGGCAGTTCTGTCCTTCATTACATTCATGTTCTTGAAATGTTACTTCATCCTCTGGACTTTTGTTTTCATAACCAGTCATAATGTCTCCTTTATTAGTCTCATAAAACTTCTTGAGTTCAAAGATTAACCGAACTTAACTCTTATACTAAAAATGTAACTAATAAATTTATTCTTGTATAATCTCCCTGAAAAATTCTATTGCACCCTCTACATCATTTTCATCCGGGCGTCCTTTTGCAATTCCACCGATTAACTTAAAGGGTCCAAATGTATCATAACCTCTGCACCCATAGGTTCCAAGCAACCGGCAGGATTTCTCTTCTATGATCTGTTTCATTTCTATTGTGTAATCACTTTTAATGCCATAGGTATTTATGAGAAACACTTGCTTTTTGTCCGGCAGGTTGTTCTTGGCAAACTCAATAACCGCCTTGCTGAATTTATTGAAATATATTCCGGACGCAAAACCTATTATATCATAATCGGATAAGTCTGTCTCTTTGCATTCAACCACATTGATTAGTTTTATATCCCCCAAATCCTTGATGGCATCCAAAAGTTTCTTTGTGTTACCGTGATGCTGAGAATAATATGCAATCGCAACTTTCAAAAGGGTACCTCCTGTTTTCTTTATTAATCATTTAAAATCGTTTTATTATAATATCATTCTGCAGCAGTACTGTTTTTAGCCGGAATGTAGCAGTATCGTTTTATTAAATATTCTTTTAGAGGAGTATCTGAAATTGTTTGTATAGCTTCATCCCAGTATCCACCAAAAAACTTATTACGTTCTGAATCCGTAAGTATTGATTTCCAGCTTTCGTGTAAAGTCTTTCCTGCTAAATGTCTCAATCCTGGTGAAAAGAATAAATGTTTTTCTGACAAATAATTTAGTTCAACATTTTGGGAATGTGATAAATGAATAACCCGATAATCTTGTATGGAAATATTCGAGGTTAATTGCATTGGAGTTGTTGATTTTGCCAATAAAGTCATCCGTAATAGCTGATAGAAAGGTTCATACCCGAGATCAGACAAACCAAATGTATCCTCATCATGCATATCAAATGGAAAATCTTTCTTTTTCCTTAATTTAGCCAAAACATTTGAATATCTCCTTAAACGTTCATTTCCTTTAAGACCGCCAAACCTATGAGTAAATGTTTTGCTGGGATATGTTTCAGTAAACTTCCATTCAATTAACAATTGGGTAATCTTTCTCTCTATTTTAGCTAGAATATATGCATCGATACTTGTTCGATTTATACCTCTATTGCCCCCAAGTTCATTAATTGGAGATTTAAGCGGACCGACCCATTCAAAAACCACATTCCCCTTATCATCATAACGTTTCCCACCTACATCTTCCCCTGACGGGAATGGAATGATTTCTTCAACGTTAAGTCCATAGTGATTCAAAAAAATAATTAGATCGTTAGTATTTTCTGTCTTTCCTAAATTACCCAGCACATTAATACAAGAGGCAGCACTACTTCTTACATGGTTTAGTTCTGTATGAAGTTTGGCTTTAGGATCAATATTATTAAGAATTGAAACATCAAAAAATTGATTATTTGCCCACTTTGCCTGATATTCATCTGTTAATACAATACAATTATTTTTCATATCGTCCCCCTATTAGTTTTTATTTATCTGGAGATGGAAAAAATTTATGCAAGTTATCCGGTTAACAAACTATTCGTTATTTTTTATAAACATTATAACATAAAATTTATCAGTTTATTATATAAATAATAATGAAAAAACACCCTCACGGGTGCTTATTTTATCTTTTTATCTTATTATTGTCATTCTCTGTCAAGGTTCATCAGGAAGATTGCCTTAACCCTGACGGTTTTGCAATTCCATTTGTAATGGCTGAAATAAACTGAAACTAACCCGAAGAATTGCAATTGAAGCAATAGAAAGATAGGCGTTTACTGTCAGGCCAAGAATAATACAAGATATAACAGACATCCCATACAAAATGAATGTAAGCTTCATTGTACCAAGCATCCGAGTCAGTCTTTCAGAAAAAGTGCCTAAAAGCCCAACCAATGTAACACCAATATAGATATATCCTATTGCAGCATCGGTTAATCCAGATTTTACATATTGAAGCTGATTCAAAAAAACCGTTATGGTTTGGTGAGTTTCATTGAGTAAAGCAACACCAATCAAAAACAAAACAAAATATTTCTTTTTTAAGATTTGCCTTATCAGTATAATAAAATCTCCGGTTATTTCTTTTTCCTTTTTGCCGTTATTGCTTTTCACTTCAATCAACCAAAAAGCAAGTATTGCAGCAATACCATAACAATAAACAGTCAGAAGTCCTGCAGCTCTATAATTATCCTTGAATACAAGAGAATACACTGCAGAAGCAAAAAGCATACCTGTTGTTAGTAAATAATTACATATGCCAAATACTCTCTGTGATTCGTCTTTATTGCAAGATAAGTACAAGATGCTGCTTTCTGGCATTCCTGTAAACAAAGTATCTAGCCAGTTCATAGTTCATGATAACCTCCATTTTTTCTCTTTGTTGAACTGAGAGTGTACCTTTTTTCTTACCTAGTTAAAATTGAAATGATATTATTTTTATATATCAAGATTGCCAACCATACTGTCCTTTGGATTTCATTATATTTTTATTGTAAACATTATAACACATATATTTCATATTAGCATAAAAATGGCAACAAAAAATAACCAAGTAACAAATAAAATCACTCTGTTAAGAGCATCCTGTATTAATATTTCCTTCTAATCACATAATAATATTCATTATCCACATATACCATCCCATGACTTGAATTCTTCATGTTTTTTCGCGATATACTATGCTCCTTCAATTGCACACGTTAAGAATTTTGGAAGTCTACTTACTCTCATTAGATACCAAATATGGACTGTCAAAACGTTTTTCAAATGCATTATTTTTTTAAGCTTCCTGTTCCAGAAAAAGTTGACTAATCCAAGTTTGGAAAATATTTTAAAAAGAATTATTGAAACCTTATCAAGATATATTGGCTTAGCCAGTTGTTGAATCTTTATTGGATTAAAAGTCCCTTCATTAACTAAATCCACAATGA
>Ga0209723_1005359_pt1 | contig 13259 bp, 8 predicted proteins | sample BiotimSIPDNA_2_FD_185750 | JGI IMG/M metagenome (GOLD analysis project Ga0209723, IMG submission 185750) | Anaerobic biogas reactor microbial communites from Washington, USA - Biogas_R2 time_0 SIP DNA (SPAdes) (version 2) | ecosystem: Engineered > Bioreactor > Anaerobic > Unclassified | place... | reverse complement strand
AGAAAACTCAAGGAATCAGGTGTCGCGGATGAAATTATTGCATATACAAAAAGAGGCAATACTGTATTTGGAGTATGCGGCGGATTTCAGATGATGGGAAAAGTTATTTATGATCCAGACCATTGTGAAAGTAGTGCTGATTATGAAACCGGTTTGGGATTACTGGATATGAAAACCAGTTTTTTTCAACAAAAGATAACTGAACAGGTAAAGGCGCAAATATGTAAAAGCTGTTTTTGGCTGTTTTCCGGACTTTCGGGTAGTTTTGTAAATGGGTACGAAATCCATATGGGTAAAACAGAATTCGGTGATGAGGTTTTTCCATTGTTATATGGAACCGAAAGAAATGGAAAAATGTATATAAACGGTGTAACAGACAAAACCGGCAAAATCGCAGGTACTTATCTTCATGGCTTATTTGATTCTTCACAAATAACTAAAGGTATGGTAAATGTGTTAAGAAAGAGGAAAGGTCTTGAAATCATTGGAGATGAAATTATGGAACATCATGTAAAATTGAATGATGATATCAATTATCTTGCCGGTATTGTAAAAGATAATATTGATATGGATGCGATATATAAAATTACTGGAATCTGAAATGTCTGCTATTAGTTTTTTTGTTGTTGTACTTATAGATTTTCTTTTTGGAGATCCGTATTGGCTTCCTCATCCGGTACGATGGATCGGAAAACTTATAAACTTTATCGAAAAAAAAATATATCCTGTAAATGGAAACAAAAATAGTAAATTCCTTTCCGGAATATTTATGTGCATTATTGTAATTTCAACAGTCTGCACTGCGGGATTTTTGTTTCTTTTTTTGTGCAGGCTTATTTCTCCTGTAGTTTATAATATAGGAGAAATTATAACAGGTTTTTATTGCCTGTCTGCCCGGTCTCTTGTCAGCGAAACTGAAATTGTAGGAAAACACTTGCTAAAAGGTGATATGGTTTCTGCAAGGTATGCTGTTTCAAGAATAGTAGGCAGAGACAGTGAAAAAATGGATAGTAATGAAATAGCTCGTGCAACAGTTGAAACAATTGCAGAAAATATTGTCGATGGAATAATATCTCCTTTATTTTATCTTTTAGCAGGTGGACCACTTGCAGCTCTGGCTTTCAAGGCTGTCAGTACAATGGATTCCATGATAGGATATAAAAATGAAAGATACAGGGATTTCGGGAAATGTGCAGCCAGATTAGATGATTTTCTTAACTTTATTCCAGCCAGAATAACCGCATTTTTGATAATCCCGTCAGGTGCATTGATAACAGGAAAAAATGCAATTGAATCTTTGCATTGTGTATACAGGGACCGGCTGAAACATCCAAGTCCGAATTCCGCACATGGAGAAGCTGCCGTTGCAGGAGCATTGGGGTTGAAACTCGGCGGGAAAGCTGTTTATAATGGAAAATCTGTTTATAAGCCTGTAATTAATAAAAAGGGGAGAGAGCCTGAAAGAAAAGATATATACAAAACGATAAATCTTGTATATGGCTCGGTTCTGGTATCCGTTGTGGCTATATATCTGATAATTCTTTATGTAAATTAAAAGCATGTATGTTTTTTAGTAAGGATCAGCTTCGGTTATATTTATAACGAGGTAGAATAGTGGCTTTTCAAATACATGGCAGTATCCCGTATAATGAATTACGTGTTCTGGGTATCGATCCGTCGGAGATTACCGATTTTAGCGCGACAGTAAATCCTTTGCCGCTGCCCGAGAGAGTTTCTAAAAAAGTATCGGCGCAAGATTTAGCTGCTTATCCTGATATTGATTGTTTTGAGGCTCGGAGAGCAATCAGTGACTTTTACTCGATAAGACCTGAAAAAATTGTTGTGACAGCAGGTATGACAGAAACAATATTTTCGATGCCTTCATTGTTTAATAATGCCATACAGTTTTCTCCAACTTATTATGATTATGCGGCTGCATTCAGGAAAAAGAGAAAGAAGATTAAAAGTGTTGAGTTTCCAGGTAGTGAAACTGAATTTGAAAAAGCTATAAATCTGTTGAGAAGTGATAAGTTTGATCTTGTTATTATTTGTAATCCGAACAATCCGGATGGCAAGACTGTTTCTTTATTTCAAATAGAAAAATTGTGCGGTTCTTTTCCCAGCTCGGTAATATGTATTGATGAGAGTTATCAGGAGATGAGTTTAGAGAGTGAATCTGCTTTAGCCCTTACAAAAAAATATGAGAACCTTTTAGTATTAAAATCACTTACAAAACCGTTTGGGATTGGTGGGATAAGAGCGGCTTATGCCATTTCATCACCCGGAATAATTAACAAAATTAAACAACGTTTGTTGCCATGGGGTGTATCAAGTATAGCACAAAGAATTATCCCGGAAATTTTTAAGGAATGGGATTATTATAAGAAACAGTGGATTGGTATTCATAAAGAAAAAAATAGAATTGTAAGAGGTTTAAACCGTTCAGGTGTCGGTACTATAAGTAGTATTTGTCCGTTTATATTTGTCGTATGTGAAAATGCAACTGAATTGAGAACGAAAATGCTTCAAAAGCACAAAATATCTGTCAGGGATTGTACTTCATTTGGAATGCCGCATTATATAAGAGTGATGCCATCGGACAGCAGAAGTAATGATACAATTATTCAAGTTTTGAGCAGGGAAATTCTGGTTAATCAGGAATGAAAAATTTTAAAGAAATGAAAAGTGAAGTGAAAAAAAAATGGTTAGCTGCGCCACACAAATTGCGATAACTTAAAATCCAGTTTCACACCCGGATTATGAGATATCAAATTCATAATAGTCAATCTTTTAAAAATTGCTGGATTGTAATTTGTATCTTGTTGATTTCCGATTATTTGTTATTTCTATCTGATTATTTCTGATTTTCCTGTTAATCGGAACTGTTCACAGGTTCCCACACGCCCCCAACATCAAATAATGTATCTTGTTCCTGTTTCGAATTTAGAATTTCGAGTTTTCCTAATCGTTTTGTTTCGAATTTTGTATTAATTATTTCGAATTTTTATTTGTTATTGCGCGGGTCGTTTGTGCCCGGCGATCGATAATCGTCATCTTTGATTAATCCAGATATGCCGTTCTATTGTTTGTTAATTACTCTCAGGGCTTCGTTGGCAACACTCTGAGCTGTTTCTGGATCAATACCTGCCTTGGCTGCTAATTTCTCAATATCGATTGCTTTACCGGCGTTATGTGCTTCCATAAAAGATCGTAAGAAAATGTTTATTTTCTCAAGCTCTTCAGAATGCTCCTGATTTACTGGTTTCGAAAAGGATTTTTCATAAGGATTAAGTTGAATATCTATGCCAAGAATATCTTTGACCAATGAGAGCATGGTTAGTGTTACCCGATTTTCAGGATTAACAGGCAAATTATATCCCATTTTGTTAAATGCCTCTATAAGTTTAGAATAACCTCGATTTGTCAGTGAAGAAAGAATCAGCCTGTTTTTCTTCTTATGATAATAACTGGCTGCAAAGTGAGGAAATTTGTTCCAATGTTTCAATGATAGTTTGTAGAGAGGATATTTTCGTTCAATTTTGAAAAACTGCTCATATTTATCCGGTTCAAAATTCTCCTCGTGGTATTCTGAACTGTTCAGTAATAAAAAATCATTTTTGTGAACTGAGAGTGGAATTTCTGCACCCCTGAAAAGCATTAACCAAGGTAGGGGATCCCGATCAATCAAATCCGGTATCTCGTTCATAAAGACTATTTCAGGGTTTAATTCGCGTGCAAAAAACAGAAGATCAGAAGGAATTATTCCCTTGAGGTACGTGTGAGGCCCGTATGTTTGATAGCAGTGCCCATTAAACCCGAGCAAGTAAAAAAACATTTGAATCGATCCATTTTTTTCAAGAATATCTGTTACTCCCGGGGAGTAAAGCAGGAAATTATCATTTGATAAAACGTCAGTCATCTCGAAAAAGTGGCGGGAGGGATTACTCCTGACAGAACAAAAAGAGTATTTCCAGGGGTTCTGAATTTGATATGACAGAAATGATTTTTCGTCATTGCTTCGGGAAATAATATTGGGATGTTTCATGTATTGATTTATAAAGCCATCTTTGCGGAAAAGACGAAATGCAACATGTTGAGAAAGTAACCAAAATGGCCATTCCTCAGGCATTATTTTGACAATAGACCGAAATTTAGAGAGTTTTTTAGCAAAAATTTTATCCAGCCCTTCCCGTTGGACACAGTAATGGATAAGGAAATCATCTATCAGGGATTTGGTTATCTCACTGTTTTTTTTACAGGTTTTCTCGATTTCCTGATAATTTCTCAAAATATTTTCCTTTCAATATAGATTACAGCTTTTTGGTTTCTGGCATGAACAAGGTATTGATAACTCCACTCTATTTGGACAAAATATAAAGGCATTGTTTTGTTCTCGCTGGTGTGTATCAAATTAATGTTGAGATTTGTCAAAAAAGAGATTCCTCCGACTTTATTAATTTAATCGTTAGTGCGAAAACCAGTTATAGTGATTCAACTGACACAACTCCGGCCACATCCCTGCGAACTCTCTTTCCCAGCAATATTACATCACGAATCCCGTTTTCATCACGGGCATCCATCCAGCGTTTTTCGAAATCATTCTCTTGTACAATTTGAGCAATGCTTGCAAGTGCCCTGAGATGAAAGTTTCGCTCATCCAGTGTGCCGACGAGAACAAACAGCGCAGATACGTTTTGCGATTCATTTGAAAAAATTATTCCTTTTTTTGCACGCACCAGTGTAATCTCAAATTTCCCTGTACCGGGGATAACCACATGGGGAATAGCAAGAAACGGACTAAGTAAAGTTGAAGTTTGATTTTCCCGTTCAATGAGTTTTTCTGCCAGAATCTTACTGTCAATGTTGATTCGTTTACCAAGTTTTTCGCCTATAAGAGTAAAACTTTCCTTCCAGTTGATTTGTCTGGGTATGTCGAGGACTAATGCCTGGTTGATGATTTCATCAAAACGATCCAATACAATTTCATCCCGTTCCCTTACCACATCCTTGAGTTCCCTTTCAAGTGAGCCTGTTACCAGTTCTCGAGCTGTAAGACGTTCAATCAGGTGAAGTAAAGCGTAATCTTTTTTAATCCGTTTTCTGCCATATATCCAATAAGATGTGATACCCACTAAAAACAGGATCGCCAGAATTATGAAAACCTCATGCCCCATTTCGAAAATAAGCAGGATAAAGCCCAGAATGCCTGCAATCTGTAATCCTGGGTACAGGGGAGCCTTAAAGCTTGGACGATAATTCTGTACTCGGCTTTCGCGCAGTACAATAACACAGATGCATGATAAAATGAATCCCATGATCAGTACCAGTGATGCGGCTTCGACAAGTATTTCAAGTTTGAGAAACAAGGAAGCTGCAATAAAAAGACCTGTAACCAGTATAGCTGTTGACGGGACATTGGAATGGTTATTCAATGACCCGAACTTTTTTGGAATCAGTTCATCACGGCTGAGTGCAAAAAGGTATCGTGAAGCGGCCATGATACCCGCATTTGCAGTTGACATGAATGCAAGGATGGCTGCAAAGCCAAGCGCACGACTGCCCCATATTCCCATGAACTCTGATGCGCAATCGGTTATAGGGGTTAATGAATTATTCAGTTTTTCTGCGGGTAAAATTCCTGCGGTGACAAACACCATTAAAGTGTATATAATAAATACCGTAAACAGCGATAGAAGCATACCTAAAGGAAGAGTTCGTGACGGATTACGTACCTCCTCACCTATACTGGATATTTTAATCAATCCGCCATAGGCAACAAAAACAAAACCGGCTGTGGTGAATATGCTTTTAATACCGTGAGGTGCAAACGGCTGAAAATTGTTAATGTTGACATGAGGCAGCCCGGTAAATACATAACTGCTCATCAATGCAAGCAGTCCAAGCACCATTAATGTTTGCAGCTTTCCAGCGTGAGCGGTACCGGTCAGGTTCGTAATTACAAACAGTGTACACAGGACAAGCCCGATAATTCTGACGTCAATACTGACAAACAGGTTAACGAATGCGGCCATGCCAACAAGGGCGAACGCACTTTTAAGTGAAATGGAAAACCAGTTCAGGATCCCGGCAATTACTCCCATGGCCGGACCCAGTGACCGGGTTATGAAATAATAGTCACCACCGGCTTTAGGCATTGCTGTTGCCAGTTCAGCCGCATTAAGCATTCCAATACCAGCCAGTAAACCCGCAATAGCATAAGAAAGGATCACGCCTGGTCCTGCCTGTGAATGTGCAATACCGGTAAGAACAAAAATACCGGAGCTGATCATTGATCCGGTTGCAATACAGAATATATCAAGTAGCCCGAGTTCTCTTCGAAGTTTCAATCTGGATTTGTCCTTTCCTCTACTGAATATTACAGATTTTATTCTGTTTTGATACTCAAGTATTATCCCTGGTATCATAATGAATTGAGTATTTAGACCTGAATCAGAAGATTAGTTGCAATGCTGCGAAGAGACTTGCTTGAAAATATCATCACTATTCAGGAAAATTTGGTATTGTTCAGACAACCATGATTGTATTAAAGGCAGAAATCCCATTATTTGCGATAGTTTAAGCAATATTCTTTTAACGTGAATACATCCCTGAACGTGCGTTAAATAAGGAAAAAAACACTTTTTCATTATTGCCGGACAACACTGATTTCATAAACAAAAAATATAATTTTTGAACTTATACTGATACTCTCTTTTTGATCAAAAAAAGTTTAAAATTTGATTTATTGATAACTTTTTCCGTAAAGTTTCAGTTGTTGCCAGGTCAAAATCAAGATGATTAATTTACGATCTGCCTGCAGGATCTGTATTCTTTTAAAAGGATTTTGTGGCTGTGGTTGTCATGTTCACATTGCCTTTTCAGGAATTGAATTCTTATCGTAATTACGACGAGCTTCTCAGTCTACGATAAGTTTATTTTATAATGCAATAAATCAGTCTTGACAACATCCTGCGATCTGAGAGTTTTCGGGTTTCAATAAAAAAGTATATTGAATTTTTTGAAAAGATCAATATTTACCGGTTAGTATGTCATCAATTGCAGTGATTAATTCAGAAGTTGAAATGGTTTAAACTGCTTTCATTAATGATACAAAGACCAAGGTAAGCAGTATAGCTAATATAACATGCAAGAAGCAGTGCACCGTATACTCGATTAATTTTTCCGGTTCCCCCGAACCCTATGCACATTATGAACAGTGAAACCGTAAGCATCGACATCATTAATATATCTCTGAAAAAAAGTTCGGAACCGACAGTTACAGGATGAATTATGCCGGCAATGCCCACTACTGCAAGCGTATTGAACAGGTTGGAACCAAGAATATTACCGAGAGCCACATCGTGTTCACCTTTACGAACGGCGGCAATTGATGATGCAAGTTCCGGCAATGATGTGCCTGTTGCTACGATTGTGAGTCCGATAATCAGATCACTTACCCCAAAAAAACGGGCAATGTTTACTGCACCCCATACCAGAACGCGCGAACTCGCAATCAATAAAATCAAACCACACAATAACCATAGTATCTCTTTTCCAAGTGAGATTTGAACTGTTTGCGGGTTTTTAGAGAACAGTTCTGTATTGTTGCTGTCTTTGGCATTTTTAGCTTGCCTGAAAGCCAAAAACAGAAGCAGAATCAACAAACTCAGAAGAATAATTGAATCCAGACGGGTCAGTTCATTATCGTATAACTGAAATGCTGCCAATGCAGTAACAAAAAGAAGAGCCGGCAATTCTTTGAAAAGAATGCGCGGTTGTACTGAAATCGGACAGATAAGGGCTGTAAGACCTAGTATAAGGGCAATATTGGCAATGTTTGAGCCGTATGCATTACCAATTGCAATTCCGGGATTTCCCTGTATTGATGAGAATGTTGAAACAACCATTTCGGGTGCTGACGTTCCGAAACCGACAATCACCATTCCTATAAGTAAAGGTGATATTCCAAAATGCCTCGCAACTGATGCTGTGCTGTCTATAAAACGGTCGGCGCTCCATATTAATACAAGCAATCCGAAAATAAGGGCAAATGAAGATTCTATTATCATATCAAGAAAGTTCCGGAGTTTTTGTAAAATATCACTTTGTCCAGAATAGATTCTGGTTTATTGGTTTTTTGGGGACTGGTCTTACGTAATCATTTCGACTTTGTAGCTATAAATTATATCATGGATTCATGACACCCGAAATCAGCAATATATTGTAAGCAGCATAACTTAAAAGGAGCATTACTCCTTCAATTCTGTTAATCCGTCCAGGACCTCTAAAACCATACCCTATAACAAACAGTGATAAAGTAAGCACTGTCATTGAAGGAATATCTCTATGCAATACAGCAGATTCGACTTCAAGAGGATTAATAAATCCAGCAATTCCTACAACTGAAAGTGTATTGAACAGGTTTGATCCAAGGATGTTTCCAAGGGCGATATCATGTTCCTTTTTTCGGGCTGCGGCGATTGATGAAGCGAGTTCCGGTAACGAGGTTCCTATCGCCACTATGGTTAACCCGATAACCAGATCGCTTACTCCAAACTGCCGGGCCGCAGTTACTGCTCCCCATACAAGAATACGGGAACTGATAATAAGGATTGTCAGTCCGCCAACAAGCTGCAGCAGAGCTTTGCCGACAGGTTCCGAGATAATTTCCTGGTTTATTTCTGTTCCCAGTGGATCGGTTTTTTTTTGCATTCCCTGAAAAATTGTCCAGAACATGATTGCTGCAAAAACAATTATCAGTATTATAGAATCTGTTCTGCTTAAGTCGAGATCCCAAAGCAGAAAAATTGTTAAAGCAGTTGCTGATACAAGCAATGGTAACTCTTTGCGAAGTACCCCAGAGTGTACAGTTATTGGACTTATAAGTGATGTTAAACCGAGTATAAGGGCAATATTGGTGATATTTGAGCCATACGCATTACCCAGTGCAATTCCAGAATTACCTTGTGAAGCAGAAATAGCTGAAACTATCATTTCCGGAGCAGATGTCCCGAATCCGACAATGATCATTCCGATAAGCAGTGGTGGCATACCAAAATGGTGTGCTGTGGAAGCAGAACCTTCAACAAAATGGTCTGCACTCCAGACAAGGAGTAGCAGACCCGAGATCAGGGCTATTATTGCCAAAAACATAAGATACTCAAAAAATGATAATCTTTTTTAATTCCTTAAAGTAGATATCGTACTACTTATGGCTAATAAAAACATGTTCAATGATTGTTTATTTAATTTTCGAATGAATATGTTAACGCAAGGCCAACAGTTTGGCGATGGCGCACACTGTTATCAATTTCACGGTCATATAAGAGTTGTACATACAAATTAAGTGCGATATATTTTATGAGAGATACATCAAAAGAATTTTCCCAGGAGATATCCGGATAGCGCCATAACGCAATATTATCGCTTTCATCCAATTGTTCCGATATACTGCTAAACAGGGCTCCATATACTTTTAATTGAGATGTGAAATTTATACGGTTATCTTTGGTTTTAGCTTTAAAATCGGTTACGAACTCCAAACCTCCATCATTTGTAACTTTTTCGGCTGGTGTTAATGAGTCTGGCAGACTTTCATTTCTTTCGATAGATTGTCGGGCAGCTCCTCCGAGGCGTGCTGTCCAGTCTACGTTCTCATTTTTGATCAGGTTTTTTATTGCTCCAAAGCTTTCTGTTAAAGTAAGCGGATTAAGATAGTAATTGTAATCGGATGATCTTAAATCTGCAAACTGTGAAACTGCCCGGACGCTGACAAAAGGGTCAACAAATGTTTTGAGAGTAAAACGAAAAACAGATTCAAAATCAATTAGATCGCGCGATTTTTTCATTGGCTGCCATTCTTTTTCACCGCTTAATTCATCTTCATCCTGAAGAGAAGTTTGGCCAAATGCAAGCTTTAGAGTGTTTTTGTTATGCATTTTTGAAGTTAGTGATTTCTCTGCTGTTCCGGTAAACTGCCAAAGCCAGGAAAATGCACTGAATTCATCACCAGACCAGTTTTCGCTGTAACTATTAAGTGTAACAGTTGCATTGGTAAGAACAGAAATCTTCCACTTGTTTTGAGATTCTGTTGTATCCTGCGCTTCGGAATTAATATGAGCACAAAAAACTATAAAACAAAATAACACCGATTTTGACAATCCAGTTAATCGGTTGTGTCGTTTTTTATTTTTTGAAAATGTTCCATAAAACAGATTCGTACACGATGTATTGTGATACATTCTTTTTGAAAAAAAAACGGAAAACATTTATTCCCCTTCTTAGAGTTAAACTGTTAATTTTTATACGAATAGATTTTTAAAGAGGAAAATATTTCATGCGGGTTATTAATAGCGAATTATAGTTATTTCTTTCTGAAACTGTTAGATAAGCTGTGGAGAAGAGAAGAAGTTAAATCTATTGGGGTACTACCAAAAAGTGAGGCAATATGTATTTTTATTATCTACTTAATGGCGTTTCTTCTATGTGCCTTTTTTTGCGATGCAAAAATCTAATGTGTAATTGGGCATTGGGCTAAGATCCGGATTCGGCCTACAGGGTTGATAGGGAATGCACAACTGAAATGGCGTTCTGCAGAAATATTGCTCTGGCAAACTCAATTTTATTGATTGTGTTTATTCAGGTGTTTTACAGTCTAAGGAGAGTAATTCTTTGATGCAGCCATGAGATTACTCGTCTTTAGATAATACTTATCAGATTGAAGAGGTTGGAATGAATTTTATTGAAGAACTTAAGTGGCGTCAGATGATTCACACAACAACTCCGGGTATAGATGAAATAATTCAAAAAGGTGGTGTGGTCGGGTATACTGGTTTTGACCCAACTGCTTCTTCTTTGCATATTGGTCATCTTATCCCGATAATGCTTCTTGTTCATTTTCAGCGAAGCTCAAATAAGCCCATAGCACTGGTTGGAGGTGCAACAGGAATGATTGGAGACCCGTCCGGAAAAAGTCAGGAGAGAAACCTTTTATCTGAAGAAGCAATCAAGTACAATCAGGAGTGTGTCAGAAAACAGCTTGAGAAATTTCTGGATTTTTCAGGAAAATACAGTGCAGAAATAGTTAATAATATCGACTGGTTTAAAGACTTCAATTTACTTGATTTTTTCCGTGATGTTGGCAAACATCTTACAGTTAATTATATGGTATCAAAGGATTCTGTAAAAAACAGGTGGGAAAGCGGAATATCTTTTACTGAATTCAGTTATCAACTGCTTCAGGCATACGATTTTTACTGGCTTTATACGCATAAAAACTGTATTCTTCAGATGGGTGGTTCAGATCAATGGGGTAATATTACATCTGGTACTGAACTGGTCAGGCGAAAAGCTGGTGGTGAAGCTTTTGCGCTTACCTGCCCGCTGCTTACAAAATCGGATGGTAAAAAGTTTGGAAAAACCGAAGGTGGAGAGAGTGTGTGGCTTGATCCTGCCAGAACATCACCGTACAAATTTTATCAGTACTGGCTTAATGTAGCAGATTCTGATGCATTGGGGCTGTTAAAAACTTTTACACTGTTAACAAGTGAAGAGATTGAAGATCTTCAGCATACACATAAAGAAAAACCGCATGAACGTCCCATGCAGAAAGCTTTGGCAAAAGATATTACAACACGGGTTCATTCTGAAACGGATTATCGCAGTGCTGTTGATGCCTCGGAAATCCTTTTTGGAAAAGGAACTACAGAGTCTCTTCTTAAACTGTCTGAAAATGATTTTCTTTCGGTTTTTGAGGGCGTTCCGCAGTTCATTGTTTCGCGTATTGAACTTGAAAAAGGTATTGATGTCATAGAACTCGTTTCTGAGAAAACATCAATATTTTCATCCAAAGGCGAAGGAAGACGAATGGTTGCACAGGGGGGGCTTTCGGTTAACAAAAAGAAAATTACCGATGTATCTGCGATAATAAATGATTCGCAGTTAATAAAAGGACGATACCTGCTTTTTCAGAAAGGAAAGAAGAGCTATTTTATTGTCAAAGCAGAGTAGGGTTGTATTATAGTTTAATCCCTATCGGTTTAATTAATGACTTGAAAGAGAATGTTATTTGTGGACGTAATTGTTCCGGGAGCAGTGAGAGAATATCCTTTTGAGAACACTGAATTAAAAATTTGCATAAAAAATGCTCCTGATTGTAGCTTTAATGAAACCTGAATCGTCTGATTCAGGTGGATTATAAAAGCAATGTACAGTGTTGATACGTTTCAGAAGCATCTTGTGAGATTCTGTTGATAAGGTGTAGCTGTTTTCGGGGGCTGTATGGAGATTATCGAAAGAGATCAGAATTTCTTCAAAGCGAAAATATTAAGGCAATTTATTTGCAAAGTTTTCGGGATTACCGAATATATTGATAGTTTACAGTAAGTAAGGCAGGGTTGATGGGTTTCATTTCAAGAGGATTTTTATTTTGTTTAATGTTTTCTTATACTGTTTCTAGCGTATACGGAAAGAACATTGTCAGGGTTGTTGCAAGTGGTGAAACGCATGCCATGATTGAGCCCTGTGATTGTCCGGGGGAACCGGGAGGCGGGCTTGCAAAAAGATCTTTTATTCTAAAGACACTTGGTAAAAGGTCGGATCTGCTGCTTCTTGATGCCGGCGGGTTTTGCGGTGGTGGTATTTATGATATGTATACTGAAGGACGCAAGAATGACTCAATAAGAACACTTATTACAATTAGCGGCATGGGTCAGATGAATTATGATGCTGTAGCTGTTGGTGATGATGATCTTCAGTACGGGGGAGAATGGCTTGTAAAACACGCACGTTCGTGCAGTCTGCCGCTCGTTTCTGCAAACTGTTTTCTTGGTGATAAATACCTTGCAGATCCTTATGTTATTGTTAAAAAAGGAGAACACAAATTCGCAATAACAGCAGTAACAACTACGGAAAATCTGTTTCCTATTGATAAAAAGGTTACCGTTAAAGATCCGGTGCGGGCTCTGGAAAAGATCTGGAAAGAGATGGCAGAAAAATCCGATTACCAGATTATAATTTCTCATCTTGGACAGGAGCTGTCTGCCAGGTTGGAAAAGTTGTTTCCCCAATGCGATCTGATTCTTAATGGGCATAGAAAGACCGACAGTGATGTGATCTTGAATGATAGTGTGCCGATACTTCAATTTAATTTCCAGGGTAAGGCTCTGGCTGTAGCTGAAATGGAAACCGGTAAAAAAGGCCTTGGTGCAGTTAACAGTTACTGGTTACCTGTTGACAATAATACTCCTGATGACAGCACG
>Ga0209723_1005356_pt1 | contig 13266 bp, 11 predicted proteins | sample BiotimSIPDNA_2_FD_185750 | JGI IMG/M metagenome (GOLD analysis project Ga0209723, IMG submission 185750) | Anaerobic biogas reactor microbial communites from Washington, USA - Biogas_R2 time_0 SIP DNA (SPAdes) (version 2) | ecosystem: Engineered > Bioreactor > Anaerobic > Unclassified | place... | reverse complement strand
TGCGCTATATCATCACGCCGGAAGGGATCGCTCTCCGGGCGGCTCTAACGGTTGATTATATTAAAAACTCTTTTGATCTTTACCGCCTTGTGCGCGAACGAACGAACGCATGCCTGGAGCAATTACGCCAGCATGAGTATGAATACGTCCGGGTCCTCGGTGAAGATGAAGTGGCTGAGGTTGTGCGCCTTACCTGCATGGAGCAGGGAATAACGCTTACAGATCAAATTAATGCCCCAACCATCCGCATCGAGGGCATTAAACTTGCACTGCAATTACCAAAAGCGGCACAAGACCCTGCCGTCTTAGTTAATGATGAAATTCGAGGTGAACATGGATAAGGAATTAGACCTGTCCAATCAACGCGTTTGCGTCACGGGTGGTGCCGGCTTTTTGGGCACGCACCTGATCAAAAAGCTCAAGGAACACGGAGCAAAGCAGATTTTTGTGCCTGAATATCCCCAGTTTGACCTGGTCAAAAGCGAAGATATCGTCCGCATGATCGAGGAGGCCAAGCCGGATGTGATCATTCATCTGGCGGCGAAAGTTGGCGGCATTGGTGCCAACCGCGAGAGACCCGGCGAATTCTTTTATGACAACCTGATGATGGGCGTGCAGTTGATCCATCATGCCTGGCAGATGGGCGTTGAAAAATTCGTCGCCATCGGCACAATTTGCGCTTACCCAAAGTTCACGCCAGTACCTTTCAAAGAAGAGGATCTCTGGAATGGTTACCCAGAAGAGACCAACGCGCCTTATGGTCTGGCCAAAAAGATGCTCTTGGTTCAATCGCAAGCTTATCGGGAACAATATGGTTACAACTCCATTTTCCTGCTGCCGGTCAACTTATACGGTCCGGGAGACAACTTCAACCCAGCCAGTTCCCATGTCATCCCGGCTTTGATCCGCAAGTGCTTGGAAGCCAAAGAACAGAACGCCAAAGAAATCATTGCCTGGGGTGATGGTTCTCCGACACGGGAATTTATCTACGTGGAAGACGCCGCGGAGGGAATCACCCTGGCAACCATGCGCTACAACAGCTCTGAACCGGTTAATATTGGCTCAAGTTTTGAAATTTCGATCAAAGATCTGACCGAACTCATTGCCCGGCTGACTGGCTTTGAAGGCGAAATTCGTTGGGATCCCAGCAAACCCAATGGGCAGCCCCGCCGCAAGCTGGACACCACCCGCGCCAAAGAACGCTTCGGTTTCGAAGCGAAAACAAACTTTGAAGATGGTCTGCGCCGTACCATCGAATGGTACGCTAATGAAAGGGCGAATGGCAGAGGCTAAAGCAGTCGCCAACGCTCAGGTAGTCACCCTCAAGCCGGCCAAAGGTTGGCTGGGCATCGACCTGAAAGAGCTCTGGCACTACCGCGAGCTGATTTACTTTTTGACCTGGCGGGATATCAAGGTGCGCTACAAACAAGCCGCGCTGGGTATCACCTGGGCGATTCTTCAACCCGTGTTGACGACGGCCATTACTTCGATCGTCTTTGGTTACCTGCTCAAAGTCGATTCCGGCAACCTGCCTTACCCTGTTTTCACCCTGGCGGCTTTGCTGCCCTGGCATTTATTCCAGCTTTCGCTCCAAAAAAGCAGCATCAGCCTCGTTGGCAATGCCAACCTGATCACAAAAATCTATTTCCCAAGGGTGATCATCCCCCTATCCTCCGTTTTAGCGGTTCTGGTGGATTTTGGCATTTCCGTGATTTTACTTTTTGTTGCCATGGCAATTTACAAAATTCCGTTAACGCTGAACGTTTTATGGCTGCTCCCTTTGACACTGCTTACGGTGATTGCCGCTTTGGCAGTGGGTTTGTGGCTCTCGGCCTTGAACGTGCAGTACCGGGATGTGCAGCAGATCGTGCCTTTCCTGCTGCAAATCTGGATGTACGCCACGCCAATCGTCTACCCCATCACCATCATACCTGAGGGCACCATCCGCTATATTTACAGCCTCAACCCGATGGTGGGCGTGGTGCAGGGCTTCCGTTGGGCATTGTTCGGAGGAGCACCGCCGGATATGACCCTGCTGGTTTCAGCCGTGGCCGTTATTGTGCTCTTGGTGAGCGGGCTGTTCTTCTTCCGACGCATGGAAAAGACTTTCGCGGACGTGGTGTAGCATGGAAAAAGACACTTCCATCATTGTCAATGGCATAGGAAAACGCTACAAAATCGGCGCTTTCCAGGAACGCCAGGACACCCTGCGCGATCTTATTGTGAATCAGGCTTCCAAAGTGGGAAATTGGTTCAAGGGTGGCGCCCCAGCCCGCCGTTATGAGAATATCTGGGCTTTGCGAGACGTGAGTTTTGAGGTCAAGCAAGGTCAGGCGCTGGGCATCATCGGGCGCAATGGCGCCGGGAAGAGCACCTTGCTGAAAATATTGTCTCGCGTGACTGACCCGACCGAGGGCTACGGCGAGCTGCGCGGCAGAGTTGGCTCTTTGCTGGAAGTTGGCACCGGTTTTCATCCTGAATTGACTGGCCGAGAAAACATTTTCCTCAATGGGGCGATTTTAGGGATGCAGAAAAAAGAAATCGCGGCTCGTTTTGACGAGATCGTGGCGTTTTCTGAAGTGGATAAATTTATTGACACGCCGGTGAAACGCTATTCTTCCGGCATGTACTTGCGCCTGGCTTTTGCGGTGGCAGCCCACCTGGAACCGGAAATTTTGGTTGTGGACGAGGTTTTGGCAGTCGGGGATGCCGATTTTCAACGCAAATGTCTTGGCAAAATGGGGGACGTGGCCAACTCCGGCCGTACCGTTTTGTTCGTCAGCCACAATATGTCGGCCATTTTGCGCCTGACGCAGGAATCGATCGTGCTGGATAAGGGCAAAGTGCTGATGCGCGCGCCCAGTGCAGAAGCCGTTGATTTTTACCTGAACCGCGGACTGTCAAAAATGGGCGAGCGTTTCTGGGAAGAGGATGAAATTCCAGCCAACAGCAGTCCCTTTAAACCTCTGGCAATCCGAATCGTCGATAAAAGCGGACAAGTATCTGATTCTGTCCGCTCAGTTGATCCGATCACGATCGAGATCGAATACGAGTTAAGCGAGGACATCACCGGCTTGCGCGTAGGTTATTACCTCTTTACAACCAGGGGAGAAGCTGTTTTCACCAGCTTTGATACCGATTCAGAAGAACTCTTCCGGGAATATGCCTACCGACCGCAAGGCCGATACACCAGCAGATGTGTTATTCCTGCCTTTACGCTCAACGAAGGCCGCTTTGTTTTGGGCATCAATGCCAGTTCTTACCGCATCAAACGCTATTTCCAGGACGACCAGGCTCTAAGTTTTTCGGTTGACGCCAGCGGCGCCCCCGGAACACATTGGCCGGAACCCCGCCCTGGTGCTGTCAGACCAAGGCTGGACTGGACCATTGAAGAGCGAGGGAAAGCATGAGCGATAAGATCAAAACTTACCTTGGTCAATTCCCAATCAGCGCTGAAATCTATTGGAACTTGCTGGGCCGGCAAAAGACCTGGCTTTCTCACTATGAGTTGGACGGGATAAAATTCGTGCTGCCAAAAGCGGTGGCTGAAGTTCAAGCATATCAACGCAAAGCAGAAAAGCCGAAAAAGGTCTGCATCTTTGCGACCCTGCATTACTGGAACGAGCAATCTGTATTGGTGGCTTTGGCTTTGGCGGGTCAGGGGCATGATGTGACCCTTGCCTGGCTGCCCTATGCCGAATGGGACAAAGAGATCAACCTGTTCGATTTGCGCAAACAGGATTTGTATACCCGGGATGTCTTGAAACCAGCCACTGAAGTAATGCGCGTAGATAGCTTGCTGAAGGCAAGTTTGGCTGCAGGGAAATCCCCTCGCCTTACTCCGGAATTACAGCAAATCGTTGAACAGGTTTCAGATTACGACACTCAATACACGCTTCAGATCGAAGAGACCGATACCTCCAGCCCGCTTTACCAGCTGCGTCTTTCCCGCAACGCTCAGGCTGCCTCAGCGCTTTATGACTGGCTGAGAGCCGAGAAACCGGATTTGCTGATCGTCCCAAACGGCACGATTTTAGAAATGGGCGTTGCTTACAAAATCGCTAAAGTTTTGGCTATCGATACGGTCACCTTTGAGTTCGCTGATCAACAGGAACGCATCTGGCTGGCCCAAAATGATGAGATCATGAGCCACAACACCCGCGACCTTTGGCGCGGCTTGGGATACCAAGCCCTGCCTGAGAAGGCCAAACATGCCTTAATGGAGCTTTTTGGGGCTCGAAAGAATGCCCGTCTCTGGGGTAGCTTTGCCCGCCAGTGGCAGCAAACTCCAATTCAAGGGGGCGCCAGCGTTCGCGAAAGCTTAAAATTGGACGAGCGACCGCTCGCGCTTTTAGCGACCAACGTTTTAGGTGATAGTCTCACACTTGGCAGGCAGCGCATTAGTGAAACCATGGCTGAGATGATCGTCAAAACAGTGGATTATTTCATCCAGCACCCTGAGGCGCAGCTGCTTGTGCGCGTACACCCGGGTGAATTGAAAACGCATGGTACTTCCATGGTTGAAGTGCTTGAAAGCGCTTATCCAACTTTGCCCGAAAACATCCACATCATTCGACCTGAAGACAAAACCAACACCTATGACCTGATGGAAATCGCTGATCTGGGGCTGGTCTATACAACCACGGTCGGTATGGAAATGGCCATGTCCGGTTTGCCGGTGATCGTGACCGGAAAAACACATTATGCTGAAAAGGGCTTCACGCTCGATCCCTCAACCTGGTCGGAATACGAGGACATGTTGGATACAGTCTTGGCTGACCCCAAAGCCGCGCGCCTTTCAGACTCCCAAATGGAACAAGCCTGGTTATATGCCTACTTGTTCTTCTTTGAATTTTCCCTGCCTTTCCCCTGGCATATTCTTTGGCTCAAAGACGATTTCAAACAGCGTCCCATCAGCTACGTGCTCTCTGAAGAGGGTCAGCAGAAATATGGCCATACTTTTGCCTACCTGGTTGGCGAACCCTTGGATTGGGCTGAACGCGGTCTGGCAAGGTTGGAAAGCCTTGAACTAACAGAGGAGACCTCTCAATGAGTCAGGATTCTGTAAAACACGAGATCGGTCAATTCTATGACCAGGTCGGATGGCAGCTTGAACAGGAGGGTTTCTATCAGAACGCCCGCTATGAAGACTTGCGTCCGGTTTCAGCGGAGTATATTCACAACTGCCATATGCGTGTCAAAGATCATTTGGCAGCTGCAGGCGATTATTTGCTGGACGGGGGCTCCGGCCCAGTCCAATACGATGAATACCTGACCTATTCCGAAGACTATCGCTATCGCGTCTGCATGGATCTCTCGTTGGTAGCCCTGCAGGAAGCCCGCAAACGCCTGGGAGAAAAGGGCATTTATATCAATGCTGACATTGCCAACCTGCCCTTCCGATCGGATGTGTTTGATGGCATCGTCTCCCTGCACACCATTCACCATGTCCCCATCGAGGAAAAGGTACGCGTCTACCAGGGGCTCTATCGCTGCCTCAAACCAGGCCGGACGATGGTCACAGTGGACGGCTGGGCGGATGTACCTCTGGCAGGAGCTATGAATTTCTTTATGCGGGTTGCCAACCGTCTCAGACGCTGGACGGGCAAAGAAGCCCCAAAAATGCCCACGGATGTGCCGGCTGATCAAAATTCAACACCCTCAAACGCGCATGCCAAAACCCCGGTTGGCACTTATGTGCTCAAAACCTCGGCAAAATGGTTTCACAGTGTGATGAAGGGCAAGTTCCCATACCAGATCCGCGTTTGGCGCAGTGTTTCCGTGAAATTTTTGCGCTCTGTAATTCAACCTGAATGGGGCGGACGCTTCTGGTTAAAGGTTTTGTATCGCTTGGAAGAGTGGTTCCCGCGTTATTTTGGAGAAAATGGGCAGTATCCACTTATTATCATTAAAAAAAAGAGCTTAAGTAGCTCCAAGGAGTGAATATGGATTGGCAAAACAAAGTAGTTTTGGTCACTGGGGGCACCGGTTCTTTTGGAAAAAAGTTTATTCGCATCCTCCTGGATGAATACAATCCATCCAAAGTGATTGTTTACAGCCGTGATGAGCTCAAACAGCACGAAATGCGGGCCACTGGCGGTTTCAACGACCCTCGCATTCGCTATTTTATTGGCGACGTGCGCGATAAAGAACGCCTGACCCGGGCTATGTACGGTGTGAACATCGTGGTTCACTCTGCAGCCCTCAAGCAGGTTCCGGCTTGTGAATACAACCCGATGGAAGCGATCAAAACCAACATCCTCGGCTCTGCAAATGTGATCGATGCCGCTATTGAGAGCGGCGTTGAAAAGGTTTTAGCGCTTTCAACTGATAAGGCGGTCAATCCTATCAATCTTTACGGTGCAACCAAGCTTGCCGCTGAAAAATTGATGGTGCAAAGCAACGCCTACGCCGGCGGCCGCAAGACCCGCATCGCCTGCACCCGCTATGGCAATGTCGTCGGATCGCGCGGTTCGGTTGTGCCCCTCTTTTTCAGTCAGCGCCCGACAGGTGTTCTGACCATCACTGACGACCGCATGACCCGTTTTTGGATCTCCCTGGAACAGGGTGTGCGCTTTGTCATCCGCTGCATCGAAGAAATGCAGGGTGGCGAAGTCTTTGTACCCAAGATCCCCAGCATGAAAATGACCGACCTGGCCCGAGCGATGGCGCCCGAAGCTGAGATCAAGATCATCGGCATCCGACCAGGAGAAAAACTGCATGAAAGCCTCATCTCTGAGGATGAAGCCCGTACGACTGTTGAATTGGAAGATATGTTTGTGGTCCAGCCGGCTGGCGCTGATCTTTGGTTTGAGCGCGCCTGGGCTGAGAAAGGCAAACCACTGCCTGAAGGTTTCTCCTATACCAGCGAGAATAATTCCGAATGGCTGGATGTAGCCGGGATCATGCATATAATTCAGCCGATAGAAGAAGAGTTGGCAAAAGCCGGGAAGTAACATGACCCGTTTGTTGATTACTGGTGTGAGCGGATTGCTGGGGATCAACCTGGCATTGGTGGCTGCCCAAAAGGGTTATGAGGTGCTTGGCTGGACCAACAGCCGGGAACTGAAAGACGTTCCTTTCCAGCAGGAAAACCACGACTTGGAGCAGTTGAGCAGTATTCCCGCTTGGGTTGAACAGGACAAACCGGACGCCATAATCCACTGCGCCGCGATCGCCAACCTGGATTTTGCCCAACAGCATCCAGACCTGGCCACGCGCGTCAACGCTGAGGCGCCGGGTGTATTGGCGGATACTGCTTTAAAACTGGATATTCCCATGATCCACATTTCCACCGATTCCATCTTTGATGGACAGAAGGGCAATTATAGCGAAGAAGACCAGCCCAACCCCCAAAACATCTACGCGCAATCCAAGTTAGCAGGGGAGCAGGCGGTCAGCCTGGCTAACCCCCGGGCTCTGATCGCGCGGGTGGTTTTTTATGGTTGGTCCATCAGCGGCCAGCGCAGTCTGGCTGAATTCTTTTACAATAACCTGAGCAAAGGTCAAGCTGTTAAAGGCTTCACTGATGCTGTCTTCAGCCCCCTCTATGTGAGGGATTTAGCTGATTTGTTGCTCGAAAGCCTCCAGAAAGAGCTGAACGGCATCTGGCATGTGTTTGCCCAAAACTCGATCAGCAAGTACGACTTCGGCCTGGCTTTGGCGCGGCGGTTTGGCTTCGATCCCTCCTTGATCGAGCCTGTTACTACTTCCGCGGGCGATCTGAGCACCCGCCGGCCGTTGAATCTGGCTATCAATACGGAAAAATTGCAAAAAGCCCTTGGTCACGACCTGCCTGAGGTTCACCAGGGAATCGAAAGACTGCACCAGGACTACCGCTTTGGTTTAAGAGAGCAATTGGCAAGCTATCTTGCCTGATTGGAGAGACAATGGAACTGAAAATTGGTAACACATTGATTGGCCAAGACCATCCCACCTATTTTATCGCTGACATAGCCGCCAACCACGATGGCGATTTGGACCGCGCGCTGAAACTGATTCAACTTTCAGCAGAAGCCGGCGCGAATGCCGCCAAATTCCAAAACTTCCGCGGTCCTGAGATCGTCTCTGACTACGGCTTCAGCCACATGAACGCTCAGGTCTCCCACCAGGCTAAGTGGAAAAAGAGTGTCACCCAGGTTTATGATGACGCCTCGATCCCCTTTGAATGGACACCGATCCTGAAAGAAGCCTGTGAAAAAGCGGGCATTGACTACTTTTCCTCACCCTATGACTTTGAAGCCATCGATATGCTTGACTCCTTTGTCCCGGCTTACAAAATCGGCTCAGGGGATATCACCTGGATCGAAGCTTGTTTGCGAATGGCGAAAAAGGGCAAGCCAGTCCTGTTGGCCACCGGTGCGTCGGATATCGGAGATGTCCAGCGGGCTGTGGACGCAATTTTGGCCGTGAATCCACAATTGGTCCTGATGCAGTGCAACACCAACTACACCGCCGCGGATGGCAACTTCGACAACATCCATTTGAATGTGCTCAAAACCTATCACCAGATCTGGCCGGAACTTGTTTTAGGGCTCAGCGACCACACTCACGGCCACGCCACCGTGCTTGGTGCGGTTGCTTTGGAGGCTAGAGTGGTTGAAAAACATTTCACTGACGATAATGGGCGCGAAGGTCCGGACCACGCTTTTGCCATGAACCCGCAAAGCTGGGCGGAAATGGTCAGAAACACAAGGCAGTTGGAACGCGCGCTTGGCTCCGGGAAAAAATTCGTGACTCAAAACGAACAGGACACTGTTATCGTGCAGCGCCGCTGCCTGAGGGCTGGGCGGGCGATCAAGGCTGGCCAGACCCTGACCAGGGATATAATCACAGTTTTGAGGCCGGCAACTTCGGGCGCGATTATGCCTTATGATATTGAAAAGGTGATTGGCTTAAAAGCCAGGCAGGACCTTGAAGCAGGGCAGGAACTGCGCTGGACAAGCTTAGGCGAATAAACTATGCGCATTTTATATTTGACCCGCTCTGATTCCGTGCACGACCAGCGTTTTATGCGAACGCTGGCTGAAAGCGAGCATGAAGCTTTTGTGCTGCGCCTTCTTCCCGGGGACTATCCTACCCCTGAAGGGGTGACAACTGTGGATTGGGCGGGATTGGAAGGTGGTTTGCAGGCCTGGAACTTGCCCTTCGCGGAAAAACAAATTGAAAAGACCGTGAAAGAGTTGCAACCCGACCTGATCCACGCCGGTCCGCTTCAGGATCTAGCCTTTCTGGCTGCCAAAACAGGCTTCCAAAACATCCTCAGCATGAGCTGGGGCTTTGACCTGATGAAAGATGTGCAGGTCAGCAAGCTTGATGAACACCGGGCTCGCTTTGCCCTGGCGCGCTCCAAAGGCTTGATCGTTGACGCCCAGTGCTCGGCTGATAAGGCGCTTGAGCTTGGTTTCCCCAGAGAAAAGATTTGTATTTTTCCCTGGGGGGTCGAATTGGATCACTTTTCACCCGAAAAAGCGCGTGAAACCGGCTTGGAATGGCGTGAAAAAGCAGGCTGGACGGATAAAAAAGTCCTGCTCTGCTTGCGCAGCTGGGAACCAAATTACGGCGTGGATGTCCTCTTACAGGCCTTTGAGAAAGCGGTGCAGCAAGACCCTGATCTGAGATTGATTCTTTTAGGTGACGGCAGTCAGCACGATACTTTTATGGAGCTGGTTGAAGCAGAAGCACTAAAAGACAAAGTCCATGTCGGAGGCAGGGTACCTAACCAGGAATTGATCACCTATTATGGATCTGCTGATGTTTATGTAACGCCCAGCCATGTGGACGGTTCTTCCGTCTCTTTAATGGAAGCGCTGGCTTGCGGCCTGCCAACTATCGCCTCCGATATTCCGGCCAACCTGGAATGGGTCAGGCATGGAGAAAACGGCTGGATTTTCCCGGATGATGACATCCAGGCTCTGACTGAAACAATATTAACCATTCCCTATCACTCCCTTGCGGAGACGGCTAGCGAGGCCAGGAAAACGGCAGTAAGCAAAGCCGACTGGCAAAAAAACAAACAAATCCTGCTGGAATGTTATCAGCAGATGCTACCTTAGTAAGGATAAGCGCATGAATAAAAAACTAATTTTGATTTTGATGACCCTTGTGTTGGCTTCTCTGGCTTGCACACTGCCTTTTTCAAAGAAGACCGCCACACCGGATGTGCCTGCCACACCTGATAACAGCATGCAGCTCTATCAAGGGATAGGCATGCGCATTATGCTGCCACCTACCTATGTGGCTGAGGATGTCAAACAGGAGCTGCCAAACATCATTGAAACCATCACCAACCTGATTGGTTCCTCTGAGGGTTTTGCCGGCGATTTGCTGCAAAATCTGGAAAACAATATCGCCTGGTATGGCTATGACAGCGGTTCTCCGGCAGTCTATCCTACCCGTTTGATCGTGATCAAGAATAAGACTTTGGCCGGCTTACCCATCAGCGCTATTGCCATCGCCCTTGAACAACTTATGGAAGGCGATAGTACCCAGGTGGACCAGGATTCTTTGTCCCTGGGTGGACGTGACGTGACTCGTTTCACCTATTCCAAGGAAGATAATGCCTGGGCTGCCTACCTCTTCAAAGCAGAGGATCAGCTGTGGTTGTCGGTTTTTGTGACCACACCCGCCAATATGGCGGTAAATTTGAGTGACTTTGATACCAGCATTGCTTCGATGTCAGTCGACCCGCTGCCGGCTGAATAATTAAGGAACAAGTTGAAGACAGTTGCCATCATTCAAGCCAGATTGAGCTCCAGCCGCCTCCTGGGGAAGGTACTCTTACCCATTGAGGGTGAGCCAATGCTCGCGCGAGTGCTCAAAAGGGTGAGCCAGGCACGGCTCATTGATGAAACTATTGTCGCTACGACTGGCGATGTGAGTGATGATGCAATTAAGCAATATTGCCAGGAGCGCGGCGTAGCTTGCTACCGTGGAAGCCTCTACGACGTCCTGGACCGCTTTTACCAGGCGGCAAAATTGACAGAAGCGGATGTCATTGTCAGGATCACGGCCGATTGCCCCATGATCGACCCGGCTGAGATTGATCGGGTCATTCAGGCTTTTCTGGATAATGAGGCTGATTTTGCGGCCAACCGCCTGCCACCGCCGTTCAAACGAACCACTCCAATCGGCATGGATACGGAAGTGTGTTCAATGGCCGCGCTGGAAAGAGCCTGGAGGGAAGCTGACCAGCCCTATCAGCGCGAACATGTCATGCCCTACCTTTACGAAAAGGAAGGCAGATTCAAAGTGGTTCTGGTTGACCATCAGCCTGACATGGGGCATTTACGCTTCACAGTTGATACTCCCCAGGATCTCCAACTGGCAAATGAAGTCTACGCCGCTTTTGGCGGTCGGGATGATTTCAACCTGCAGGAACTGCTTGAGCAAAACGAAAAGCATCCCAAATGGCAAGAAGAGGTGGCGGAAATCAAGCACAAAAACCTCTATGATACCGACCAACGTGCCCAAGAGCAGGCTGACTCTGAACATAGTCAACCCAATAATCCTACGCGCAAGGAAACAGGGCAGGCGCTTTGTCCACTTTGCGGCAGCAGCAAGATGCGCTTATTTGAAAAAACCGAGTCCTTTGGCTTCCCAGTGGACTACTTCCTCTGTCAGAATTGCGGCTTTGTTTTTCAGGACGCGCGCCAAAGCCAGGCGGCTGACCCTGATTTTTATCTGGAAACCTACCGCAAGCTTTATCAGGCAAACGAAGAACCAACCTCCAAGGACCTTTACCAGCAAAATCAGCGCGCCCTCAACCAGGCCGACTGGCTAAAAAAGAATGGCTACCAACATTTTGATCGCATTTTGGATATCGGAGCATCTTCCGGGCTTCTGCTTGACACATTCAGAAGAGAATTCCAGGCGGAAGTCCTTGGCGTGGAACCCGGCAACGCCTATCGAGCTTTGGCGGAACAAAAAGACATTGCCATGTTCAGCTCAATCGAACAGCTGCTTGAGAGCGACCCGGAAGGCTTTAACCTGGTCACCTTGATGCACGTTTTGGAGCATTTTGAAAACCCTATCCAGGTCCTGCTCCAAATCCGAAAGCGACTACTGGTATCGGAGGGGCTTCTGTTAATAGAAGTGCCTAACTTCTATGCGCACGACTCCTACGAGCTGGCTCACCTGTCTTGTTTTAGCGAGCACACCCTCAAAGAAATGCTCAGGCAGGCAGGTTTCAAAGTGGTTCTTTTGCGTAAACACGGGCTGCCACGTTCAAAAACGCTCAACCTGTACCTGACAGTCTTAGCCAAAGCATCTGATGAGCCTGTTATCCAAACCGTGCAGCCAGAACACAATGTGCCCCTCAAGCGCAAAGCAGGCATGCTCAAGCGTAAATTGCTGACAAAACTAAACCCGGAGCAAACCTGGCTGCCATTGGAAGGCAAAAAATGACCCCATTATTGACCCTTTTCACGGCTCCAAAGCCCTTTGTTGATCCATTTACCAGCCTGATCCAGCATAACGCGCTGCGTTCCTGGAAAGCGCTGGGAGAAGAGGTGGAGGTTGTGGTTATCGGTGACGAAGAAGGCATCGCCGAGGCAGCCAAAGAATATGCTTTTACCCATCGCCCGGACGTGAAAGTGAATCACCTGGGCACACCCCTGATCAGTTCCATTTTTGACCTGGCGCGAGAAGCGAACAAAAGCACATTTCTGGCTTATGTCAACGCGGATATCATCTTGTTCCCGGAATTAATTGGAATCACTCGGGCCGTTGCCAGCCAGGCGGAAAAATTTTTGATGGTTGGTCAGCGCTGGGACCTGGAGGTGACTGACCCGCTCTATTTTGAGGGGGATTGGGTGCCGGCTTTGAAACAGCGCATGCGGGAAGAAGGCAATCTTCACACCCGCACCGGCAGCGATTATTTTGTTTTCCCCCGTTCTTGTTTTGAGACCATCCCCGATTTCACGGTTGGTAGGGCGGGCTGGGATAATTGGATGATCTATCAGGCCAGGAGACAGGGCTGGCACACGGTTGACTGCAGTGCAGAGCTTGACATCATCCACCAAAACCACGACTACCGGCACCTTCCTGAGGGCAAGCCGCACTACCGCTTGCCGGAAACAGGCGAAAACATCCGCCTGGCCGGCGGCATGCGCACAATTTTTGAATTGGACGACGCCTCCCACCGCTTGATTGGCGATAATATAGAGGATATGCCTCGTGATTGGAAGGGGAAAATACGGGAGTTCCAGAATCAGCCGATGCTTAAAAAAAATAATATTGTGCTCACCCAGATACTTTTCACCCTGC
>Ga0209723_1005349_pt1 | contig 13281 bp, 8 predicted proteins | sample BiotimSIPDNA_2_FD_185750 | JGI IMG/M metagenome (GOLD analysis project Ga0209723, IMG submission 185750) | Anaerobic biogas reactor microbial communites from Washington, USA - Biogas_R2 time_0 SIP DNA (SPAdes) (version 2) | ecosystem: Engineered > Bioreactor > Anaerobic > Unclassified | place... | reverse complement strand
CCGTGGCGGAGGTCGTCTATGACTCCACTCTCGAAAAGATGAGAACGGCAATAAAAAAATACCTGAATGAGTTTGATCCGGACACAGGCGGCGGGACGACTTTCATCTATGCGGGCGAGGGCCCGGGCATGGAAATGTCCCGTCCGAAGAATATGCTGTGGGCGGGTATGCCCGGTGACAGAATAGATAAGAACTCCCTTCAGCAGTTCATAGAGTACCCCACTCTTGAGGATGAGGAATTTGAAGAGTTTTTCTCGGACCGCACCGGTTGGGCGCTCAAATCTCTTGCCAAGACGTCGGGCCTGCTGGAGCCGCTTTCAACGTTTAAGCCGGCTGCCCAGATGGGCAACGCGCGCATCGTAGCGGCTCAGTTTTCAACTCCGGAATTCAAAGCTATGATAAAAGAGCTCTGGCGTATCGATGAGTTCTATAAGGAGCATGCCCGGCGCTCCGAGGCGCTTCAGCAGGAGATCCGTGAAATGGGCTACCCCATACCAATGGCGGGAGGGGCCGCGGTCCCCTACGACATGTGGAGCGACACGCTTCGCGGGACTATCAAGTCCATGATGGACTTTTATGATAACGCCGAGTATATGGAGCGCTATATGGAGGAGGTTTTTGAGCAGCAGATCGCCCGGATAAGAGCGACCAAGGGCATCAATGAGGGCAGCCACGTGTTTATGGCACTCCATAAAGGCATGGACGGCTTCATGTCTGACGAGCAGTATCGTAAGTATTACTGGAAGCACCTTCAGGCGATCATACTCGAAATAATCGATTCGGGCCACGTGCCGTACATATATACCGAGGGCAGATATAACTCACGTCTCGACTGCCTTACCGAAGTCCCTCCGGGGAAGGTGTTCTATCATTTTGAGACCGTTGACATGGCCGAAGCAAAAAAGAAACTGGGCGGAATAGCCTGTATTTCGGGTGGTTTTGACTCTTCCCTTCTGGATTGGGGAACACCTGAGCAGGTCCGCGACGAGTGCAAGAGACTAATAGACATCTGCGCCCCAGGCGGAGGATTTATCTTTGAGACCTCGTGCGGACTGGGCAACTGCAAGCGGGAGAATGTTGAAGCCATGTTTGAGACAGTAAGAGAGTACGGCAAATACTGAGCCTAGCGCCATCGAACATAAATCGGGTAGGAACCATCCGTTAATTGGCTGGTCTCCTACCCGATTTCAATTATTGACCGATGAAAATATTACCTGAAGATAATGTCGTCCCGCTTCGGACCGTTTGAGATCATCTTTATCGGGAAACCGAGTTTGCTTTCAATGAACTCAACGTAGTCTTTGGCCCTTTCCGGAAGATCCGCGTATGAGCGCACCGATCTTATATCGCATTTCCAGCCTTCCAGGTACTCGTAGACCGGTTTTGCTCTTTTGAGGAGGCGTGTGACCGGAAATTGCTCGGTGATCTCGCCGTCGATGTCATAGGCCGTACAGACGGGGATCTTGTCAAGATAACCCAGTACATCGAGCACAGTCAACGCAACCTCGGTCGTCCCCTGAAGTATGCAGCCGTATCGGCTGGCGACAGCATCAAACCAGCCCATCCGGCGGGGGCGCCCGGTCGTAGCCCCGTATTCGCCGCCGTCGCCTCCCCTGTCTCTCAGTTCGCTCGCTTCGCTGCCGAAGATCTCGCTTACAAAAGCTCCCGCGCCTACACAGGAAGAGTACGATTTTATTACGGTTACGACCCTGTCTATGGCGTGCGGCGGAAGAACTGCTCCCACAGCGGCGTAGCCTGCCAGAGGGGACGATGATGTCACAAACGGGTATATACCGTTGTCGGGGTCGCGCAATGCCCCGAGCTGCCCTTCTAGAAGGATCCTCTTGCCTTCCTTTACGGCATTATACAGATAACTTGTAGTGTCTGCAGTGTATGGGAGCAGCCTGTCGGCAAACCCTTTCAGATAGCCGTACAGTGTGTCGGTGTCCAGGAAATCGCTGCGTCCGTATACAGACTCTGCATATAATGCTTTAACGCCGGCCACGTCTTTTATTCGGCTGTACAGATCATCATCAAACAAGTCGGAAACCTGAAACCCAATCTTCAGATACTTGTCGGAATAGAACGGCGCGATCCCCGATTTCGTCGACCCGAAGCTCTGCGGGCCGAGCCGCTCCTCTTCGAGTTTATCAAATATTACGTGATACGGCATTACTATCTGCGCCCGCTCGGAAATCATCAGCCGCGGTTTTGGTACTCCGCGCGCGACCAGCGAGTCGATCTCGCTGAAAAATCCGTCAAGATTGAGTGCGACACCGGGACCGATGATATTCACCGTATCTTTATGAAACACTCCGGACGGCAAAATATGCAGTACGAACTTCCCGTACCGGTTGACGATCGTGTGCCCTGCGTTCGACCCGCCCTGAAAACGGATAACAATGTCCGAGTCGCCGGCCATCATGTCGGTCAGTTTGCCTTTACCCTCATCTCCCCAATTGCCGCCAACAACAGCTGTTGCCATAGAAATACCACCTTCAATCAGATTGCGGCCGAATTCCGCAAAATAAGTATATCCTGATATCAGGTATAACAGAAATACATAGTATTTATGATTATTATAAGATATTTATATGTATCCGACCTGAAATAACCTGCATTCGTGTTATCCGATTATCAGGTTCAGAAGTTCTTCGGACGCTCTGGACACGACTTCGTTTCTCCTTATAAGACACATACGCCTGGGCGGGATCTTGCCGTCAAGACTGACCTCGATAACGCTTCCATCGTTCATGGCTTCAAGGGCGAAATCCCTGACAACGCAGCCGACGCCCAGATTCCGCTTTGTAAACTGAACGATAAGACTGCTCGTAGCCAGTTCAAACTCCGGTAAGACGCTCACGTTTTTTTCACTAAGAAAGGCGTCAACATACTTTCGCGTGCTTGTGCCGCGTTCGAGCATGATCAGCGGGATGCTTCCGAGGTCTTCAAACGACAGATTATAATACTCGCGATTTTTTGAGCTCGTGATAAATATGTCCTCTATCTCCCGAACCGGTATTACCTTGAAATCGCTGTCAAGTTCTCCGTACGGTTCGCTAACGACACCGAAATCGATCGTTCCCTCGAGCAGTTTTTTGAGCGTTTCCGGTGTGGGTCCGTTTGTAATGCTGATCCTGATCCCCGGGTGTCGCTTGTGAAACACTTCAAGATAAGGAAGCAGACAAAACTCAAGCGTCATGTCGCTTGCTCCTATCGTGATCTCTCCGCTCTCAAAAGACAACTGTGCGGCCAGCCTTTTCTCCCCGAGTTTTATAAGGTCTATTCCCTTCGAGACATACTGATACAGAGTCGAACCCTCCGCTGTCAGGCGAACACCCTTTGCAGTCCGGACGAAAAGGACGCATTTAAGAGCTTTCTCGAGCTGTTTTATACACTGACTTACGGCCGGTTGCGAAATATAAAGCTTTTCTGCGGCCAGAGTAATATTGCCGCACTCAGCGGTTGTGCTGAACACGCGATACCAGTCATAACTTACGTACATACTGCACCGCCTTATCATCTGCCGAAATTATTTGGCATGCGCATAACTATAATTGTGACTTATTATAACATTGCAATCCATCAAAGTATATTATATTTAGCATTTTTTATTGAATTTCTGGTTTTGGGGCGTATAATAACATTAATTCCCAATAATTTTCCGATTTAAAGTATTAATATACAACTGCATTTTCGAGGCCCCGTATGAAAGTTTTGACATTTCGAAAATCGCTTTTGTGCGATTATGACCGTGAAGCGCTTGAGAACGCCATAGCAGTTAATAATGTGAAAAACGGCAGGATCCTCGCTGTTATTGCCGTAATTATTGAGGTCCTGCTTCAGGCGGGAGCGCTTCTTTACGCTCTGCTCAAGCTCGACAGCAGTTTTTCGATCGGTACTTACGCAGCGGTATATTTACTCCTGATCGCTGTGAGTCTGGCTTTCCTTTTTGTGACAAGAGGGTATGACAAACACGGAGCTCATTCAAAACAAATGAAGAGCCGAATCGAGTGCGCTGTTGTCGCTTACGCCTCATTCCTCATGATATGGGGAAGTTTCGTGTCGCTTCTTGATCAGAAGCTCTACGGGCATCTGATTACGTTCATGGCGAACATGATAGTTTGTTCCGTTGCTTTTTTGTTCGAGAAGAGAGAATATGTTATCCCTTTTTCCGTTTCGTCAATAGTTATTATTGTGGGGCTGCCCTTTTTTCAGTTCTCAATGAACGTTCTGATCGGGCATTACGTGAGTATCCTGATATTTGTTGTGATATCATGGTTCGCATCAAGGGTAATATATCACAGCTACTGCAACAATTTTATCAGCATGAAACAACTGAATGAAACGAACATACTGCTTGCGAAAAAAGTCGACGAAAATAACGAGATAAACAGAAAGCTCCTGATCGCGAACGCCCGATTAAAGAATTTTGCGATGTTTGATGAACTGACCGGCATTCCAAACCGCAGATACTTCAGAGAGTTTATCGATCTGGCATTTGAACGCTTCATATGCAGCGGGTCCACCATCGCGATCATAATGACTGATATAGATCTGTTCAAGAAATATAACGACATGTACGGACATGAAAAAGGTGATAAAGCCCTGGCAGCGATTGCGAAACAACTCAGCTGCATAGCGAAAGACCCTGATGAGATAATAGTGAGATGGGGCGGCGAGGAATTTGTTTATGCCTCGTTCAACAGACCGAAATCGGAGATCAACGAAAAGGCTGCGCTTATCAACAGCAAGATCGCCGACCTTCACATAGCGCTCGGCGAAGACCCTGACAAATACCTGACAGTAAGTACAGGTATCTGTATAATTCCGATAAAAGCAAAATCGGACGTCGGCCGCGCGCTCGCCCTTGCCGACAACGCGCTGTACCATGCAAAAAGCTGCGGCCGCAACTGCATCAGGACGGCGGATGACATAAGAGCCGTTTCCCCGGGCATTTAAGCATGGGCGCAGGAAGAACATATATCGGTATATGGTGAAATATCATGTAATCATATGGAATTTCTGGTAAGAAAAACCGGACTGCCCGTTTTTGCAGTCCGGTTTGCTGATATACGAAAAAGGCTCTGTATCTGTAACTGCGTCCGATCCGCAGATCATGTTGAACTGATGTATTTGACCATCGCGAATGCGGCCCGCGTTATTGCCTCCAGCTTATATTCCCTGTTTCGCCTGTTTACGCCCACGAAATCGAACACCTTCGCTCTGAGGTGGCTGCACAGCCTGTCCATCTGTTCAAGGCAGCTGATAAGGCCGTTTCCAGATCCTCCGGGAGCGGCTATGATCAAAACAGACTTTCCGGCTATCCCTCCCTTTTCCGCGAGAGTGGCTTCGCAGCGGCGGTAGCGGTCAAAGAACGCTTTCATATCCTCCGTAATGTCGCCCCAATAAACGGGCGAGACCAGCACCAATGCCTCCGCACCGGAGAGCTTGTCCTGAATGGCGCTGAATCCGTCGATTCCGAAAGCACATTTGTGCTCTTTTTGACAAATACCCCATCCGTCGTCGCAAACGGCGCAGCGCGAGAGTTTGTAATTATGCAGCTTGATGACTTCACACTCGGCACCGGCCTCCAGAACGCCGGTGCGCGCAGCCTCGACGCAGGAGCAGCTCAGCCCCTCGCTCTTCGGTGAGCCGGAAACGATTATTACTTTCATTTCAGCCTCCGTGTTTTCAGAATCTTCCGATATCTCTGGCGATCGTGGCCGCGGTCGCATTGGCCTCCCCTATGCTTTTCGGCACCACGCAGTCGCCCAACTGATAAAAACGTTTCGCGCAGTTTCTCAGCGCAACCGCTTCATCCGAAAGCGGCCGCTGGCCCGCGGCAATTATCACGGTATCCGCAGCAAAGTACTTTTCCCCCTCGGGCGTTACGCAATTGATGCCGCCGGCATCAATGCTGACAGCCTTCGTGTTGTAGCTGACATCAATACCCAGCATATCTATCTGAGCCTGAACGGTTACGCCATGAAGGAAGTTGCCGCCGGTATTCATTTGGTCCGCCATCTCGACGACGCTAACCTTCCTTCCGAGGTTTGTCAGATATATCGCAAGCTCCGTTCCGACAAGACCGGCTCCCAAAATTACCGCCGTCGCACCAACCTTATCCGGATCCGCGTAGGCTTCTTCGGCAAAGCATACGTTCTCGCCGTCAATCCCCGGTATATCGGGTTTGACCGGTACTGCGCCGAGCGCCGCGATTATCACGTCCGCGTTGACGCTGCTAGCGTATTCGGGCGTCACGGTCGTGTTCAGTCTGAGGTCGATATCGGAGCGCCCGATCAGGCGCCTTTGCAGCTCTATGTACTCCATCAAGTGAGCCTTAAACGGTACGTTTTCCTCACACAATATGCTTCCGCCCAAACGGTCGCTTTTTTCACATAAAATAACCTTATGGCCGTTTTTGGCGGCTGTCAACGCTGCCTGCATGCCGCCTATCCCGCCGCCTGCGACGAGTACTGTCTGCTTTTTAGCCTCGGGCAGAGCGCGCTGAAAATATCGTTCACGGCTGGTTTCGGGATTCAGCGCGCAGAAAAACTGACCGTGATCTTTCAGGTGCGAGAAGCAGTACATGCAGCGCATGCAGCGGATTATCTCATCCTCGCGCCCGTCACGCGCCTTGTTCGGAATGTCGGGGTCGCAGATCAGTCCGCGAGCCATCTCGGTGATATCCGCTTTGCCCGATGAGATTATCTCTTCCATCATGACGGGATCGGTGAGCGCGCCTACAGTGGCGACCAAGGATTTTTTTACATGTTTCTTTATTTCGGCAGCATACTTCACGTTAACGCCGTCTTCAAGGAAGATGCTGGGGTGAGTGGTCCCGAATACGTTGTTCTTTTCGGTAAGGCCTGTCGAGCTGCCTACGGAAACGTGTATTATATCCGCGTGCCCGTCGAGCTGCTGGGCAAACTTAATTCCTTCTTCAATGCCGTAACCGCCGGAATGGGCGGAGGTCCCGCTTATCCGCACCTCCACAGGGAATCCTGCGCCGCATAGTCTGTGTATAGCGTCGACTACTTCAACTGTAAATCGGGCGCGGTTTTCGATGCTTCCCCCCCATTTGTCGGTCCGCTTGTTGTTTCTCGGGTCCATGAACTGGTTCAGCAGCCAGCCGTGACCTGCGTGGACGGTGACCATTCCGAAACCGCATTCCTTCACTGCTTTCGCTGCTTCGGCGAACTTGTCAACGACATACCAGATGATGTCTTCCGGCATCTCCAGGACCTGAACACCGTTATAAACGCAGGCAGAAGGCCCGTAGACCGGCGGCTCGGTCCCCGGCGCGTAGTTCATCAGACTTCCCGCGTTCATGCCTGAGTGCTGGAGTTCGATAGAGAGTACCGCTCCGTGACGGTTTACGTTATCGGCAAGTCTTGAGAGGCTGTGGCGCACGTAGCGGTCGTCAAGGCTGACCTGATATCTGTGGCGCTTACCGTATTTGCTGTCTACGATAGCCTCGCCGAGCGTGATGGCGGCCACCCCGCCCTGGGCCTTCCTCTCGTAGTATGTCACAGCGTCCTCGGTGAACTCCCCGTCGAGCGTCACGTCAGGGTGACCAGTGGGCGCAGAGAATATTCTGTTGCGAAACAGAGTATCGCCGATCCTAATCGGTTCAAACAAATGCGGATAGTCGAGATAACCCATATTCTTCGTGCTCCTTTTGATATTAATATTAGTATTAGTATTTCGTTGCGTAGACTTATCTGCAAAAAGGGTCGTATGTACAATGCGCGCAAATAATTGCAGCGGTGCAGGCCGCAGCTGCAAACATTATATGACTGCCTGTCCGGCGTGTCACGGGAAAAAGTCAGCTTTTGTTTTGTTCATCAACAAGCTCTATAAGACCCCTTGTCTCCAGGATGGGCTCGATGAACAGGATCCCTTTTCCGGGTTCGTCAAGCTGGAGACCGTCGGACAGCGCCTGCACCACGTTGTCAACAAGATGGCTGGGAGTGAGGATAATAACAAGATCCTTTTCCGGTTCGATCTCAATGCCGAACAGTCTCGTACAGAGCTCCGCGCCGGCACCGCGCCCGTGCAGGATCGTGCCCCCCTTAACTCCGGCTTTGCGCGCTATTTCCATGACTTCGTCTGACATACCGCGCTCCACGATTACTGTCAGTTTTTTAAACATGCTTTCCCCTTCCGTATGATACGCAGCCGAACCTGCCTGTTCATTCTCCGTTTCTTTATTATTATGAAATCCCACTGTCTTCAGTATCGCTGTAGTATAAGCGATGCCGTGGCCGGGTTTGTCAAGGTGAAGTTCCTGCACAAGATAATCAAGTACCTCACCGGTCCTTCCGCCCCTGATAACAAAATTCACTATTTGTTTTTTCTGGCTCTTGATTCCCAGAAGGTTCAATACGTGGCTTTTAACGGTACCTTTACCCAACATTACGATCCCGTATTGAATACCGCTCTCTTTTGCAAAGCGGATGCATTTGTTGCCTTGGCTTTCATCGAGGATCAAAGTCAGGACCCGGTCACTACTGAGCATCAACTCATCCTTCGTGTCACCCATGATTGCCTCCAGTCGGTATTTTTGTTGAAACCTTGGTCTTTGGGGAACTGCGTGTTCTTACCTGATACAGCGCACCGAGCAGTTCGATCGCTATGATAGGCATCATAGCGACGATCGCTATCATCCCGAATCCGTCGGTGACGAGGTCGGCTGTCGGGACTCGATTAGCGACTCCCTGAACAAAAGCAAGCGAGAATGTTGCGGTCATCGGCCCCGAGGCAACTCCGCCGGCGTCGAAAGCCATTCCGACAAACAGATCAGGCACAAAGAATGCCAAAATGACGGCGATACCGAATCCCGGCAGCAGATACATCCACAGGCGCAGGCCGGGTATCAGGATCCTGAGCGCGGACATGAAAATCGATAGTCCTACCGCGATAGACAAGAATACCAAAACAAGGACTCGCCTCACATACCCGCCGGTGACATCTTCTATCTGATTTGTCAGAACATGGACGGCGGGTTCCGCAAGGACCGTTGTCAACCCAAGCAGCAGCGCAACTACCATCACGGGAATTGTTGATTCCATTTCTGCAAGTCTCTGGCCGATCTGGGTGCCGACAGCCATGAAGCCTCCGTTGACTCCCAGCAGAAATATTACGAGCCCGACAAAAGTAAAGATAAACCCCCGGACAATATCTACGACTCTGTTTTTGTGGTGTTTGAAAGATAATAACTGGAATACAATGTATACGATTATGATAGGCAGCAGTGACAGAAACGATTCCCATGCTATATTAGCAATCCTGGTACTATATACTTCAAGCAGGCTCATTTTCGTAATGGCCTCTTCGGGCAAGGACCCTCCGAGGCTGTCAATATCGAAGATCAGGCCCGCAATAACTATCCCCAATATTGCTCCGGTCGATGAAATTCCGACCAGCCCGAAGCTGTCCTCCTCGCCCTTCTTGCTGTCCTTTTTCAGGGCTGAAACACCGCCGGCTATTGCCAGCATAAAGGGAACGGTAATAGCGCCTGTCGTAGCTCCCGATGCATCAAACGCGATAGAGATAATGTCCTGAGACGAGAACAGCGACAGGATAAAGATCAAGCCGTACGCGGCAGCGAAGACGTACCTGAGCCTGACGCCGCGTATGATTCTCAGCATGCCGAGCGTCATCATAACGGCGATACCTACCGATACAACAATAACAACTGTTAAGCGTGTGAGTTGTCCGGCGGTCACCCTGTCGACCTGACCGGCCAGTATACCCAGGTCAGGCTCGGCGAAAGAAATGAAGAAGCCGATAACAAGACAGATCGTGATCGTCAAAGCAAAGCTTTTTGAATTGGCTATTGTATTTCCGATACCGTGCCCGATCGGGTCGAGCCCCTGGTCGATACCGAACAGAAACAATGTGAGCCCGACGATAACCATGACCGATCCGATCAAAAACGCGTACAACAGAGTCGAGTCAATCGGGCAGATCGTGAAATTCAGCACGACAACAATCCCTGTTATCGGCAGTACAGAAAAGAGCACCTCTTTTAACTTTTCCTTTAAACCTCCCAAATAAACACCTCTTTTGCAACAAATATGTTATAAGATCAAATCTCATCTATACCGGTCCGCAAAGCATCGGCACAAACAAGAGCGATCCGATTTGTATACTATTTCCCCCCTCGATCCTGCGATTTGTAGATATTTCATTCAACAGCCCTAGAGGAGCTGCTCTGTACGCATGATTATGTCGTCCTGGATCTCCGGGGAAAGCTGCACAAAGTACGCGCTAAAGCCTCCGACGCGGACGATCAGGTTTTTATGGTTTTCGGGGTGGATCTTTGCGTCGGCGAGCTCAGCTGCGTCGGCAATATTGTATTGTATATGGGTCCCTCCGCTCCTTAAGAAGGTATCCGTAAACACGGCCAGCTTTTTTCTGCTCTCGGGCGTCTTGAATATTGACGAAGAGAATTTTTGATTCAGAACGGAGGCGTATGATTCCTTAGAAGTTTTGAGGACCGAGTTTGCGACCGCGGTCGGACCGTTTATATCCGCGCCCCGCATCGGTGAGACTGAGCCGTCATTCAGAGGTTCTTTCTTTTTTCGGCCGTTGGGAAGCGCGCCGACGCCCAGTCCGCCGAAGTAATGCCATGAGAGCCCCTCACGCGCAACTACACGGTAGCCTCTGTAGGGCGAATCGTCGTACGCTCTTATTACCGAAGCCGAATATGCGCCGAGCTCGTTAATAAAAGCGTCAACTTCATCATTGTCGTTGCCGAATTTCGGTGCCTTCAGGCACATCTGTCTTATCCGCTCTCCGTCAGGGCCTTCAAAATTCGAGTCAAGAGCGTTCAGAAGCTCGTCCATAGTCAGCTTTTTTTCGTCAAAGACCAGCTTTTTTATAGCCATGAGAGAGTCGCCGACGTCCACAATCGCGCGGTCCGACAAACCGAAAATATGAAAATCGGGATCGGGCACCATGACGTCCTTTCCGGTGTCCATGCAGGCCTGAACGGCGACGCTTGAAAGGAACGGAAACCGGATCCATTTTTGCGCTTCTTCCCTTGCGAGGCGGCCGAGCCACAACGTCCTGTTGATGACGAAACTGTGCTGTTTTTTGAAAGCATCGTACAGCTCTTCAAACGCACCGAACTCACGGGGGTCTCCCGTTTCCAGCCCTAGTTTCTTTCCCGTCATTGGGACGACACCGTTGTGCAGGGTCATGTCAAGCATAACGGCCAGATTCACAGCCGCGACTCCCTCCATACCGTAATGCTCGACCATAGTCGGCAGTGTCGGATAGACGCATCCCAGGCCATACCAGTCGCGTGCCTCTTCGACAGGTATGCCGTCCTCGACGTAGTGTTTTATAACACTTTCGTCATTCTCAAGAAGCGGAATGCCTCCCCTCGTCTGCAGATTAGTCTCTATGGCTTTCTCTATAAGCCACATCGGGCAATTTCTATGCCAGCGCAGGCCGACTGTGGGGGACGATTGTTTCAAAAGAGCGACGGCGTGGAGGAAAAGGTAGCTCAACTCGTTTGAGGCATCCTCTCCGTTTTTGTCCACTCCTCCGATCTCTATGTTGTTTATTCCGAAATTGACCTGATGGCTCTCCTTGTCGGAGACGCTTGTGACATATATCTGCGTTCCCCAGCGCCCGATGAGTTCTTCTATCAGTTCCGCGGCGCGCTCCAGCGTCAACGTTCCTCTTTCAAGGTCTTTTCGGAAGTATGGATAGAGGTATTGGTCGGGCCTGCCCCACTGAGGATAGTTACATATGGGGTGTTCTAGATTTTTACATACGCCGACAATGGCCATGGACTGCAGAGCCTCATGGAGCGTCTCGGCGGGATATTCGGGAACCTTCCGGCATATACGCGCGATCTCATACAATTCCGCACGCCGCGAGCTGCTGGTCTCAACCCGGGCCATGGCTTCCGCCAGATCCGAATACCTGTGCGCCAAAGAGATGCATGCTTCAAGAGCGATGATCGCGGATTTCCAGAATATGATGCTGTCGACTCTGGTCTGCCTTTTTTCGATAAACGTTTCTATGTTTTTTCTGGCCTCATCTATGGTGCCGCGCAGACCTTTTGCGAGGATCTTGTCGAACATCACCGCCGAAGTCTCGTTCGGGAAAAGGCCCGTATCCAAAGTCGGATCTTTGCCTTTCGCCTCCTCATAATCGGAGGCCCAGTCTCCGACAGCATCCCGCCACACAGCCGCGCACTTAGCGGGCGCGCATATGTCCCGGAAATATTCGGCGCTCTGCCTGAGTACTTCTCTTTCTTCATCTGTGATTGCGCTTTGCGCCGTTATGGTCATTCCGACCCCGCCGCTGTCGTTCCAGATGTCCGGGATATAGTCGCCGCAGGCGTCGATGGTTGTGTATGCTCCGAGGACACTGGGGGTGAGCCTCCCTACAAGGACGTCAAAATCAAGAATACTTATTGGGACATTCAGCACGATGTGCTCAAATTGTTTTGCCCTGCGGATCTGAATATCCTCTCCACAGGTCGCTTTCGCTGATTCCAGAGCGAGTCTTTGCCTGTCGACGAATATCTTGTTAGGAGCATTTTTAACAGCGGTCTGCCAGGCTTGTATACGATCGCTCAGTTCGAGCTCGTCTATCTTCCGAAGCAATGTCCTGTCTACGTCTGCCATATATGACACCATCCTTAAATATGCTTAAAGGGCAAAAAAGCACCGAATTCCGACAGTCCCGAGCTGACCAAAATATAAGCGTCGTTATACTGAGTATATCACGGATTCCGGAAATAATCGAGGTAAAACATGTCTTTCTGTTCGCAGAGTAATTTATGCTGCTGACTGTAATACTTACCGCCGCATCCGGTACAGGCCGCGGGTGTATTATACCGGCTTTACCGCGCCTGGTTTACCGCATATGATCTGACCCGGAAAAACTTCATCGGGCTATCTGAATAAAATGAATACAGTTTATTGATAATTATTCAGGACTGTGATATGCTTTTCATGCGAATATTCTTAGTCTTGAGTTTACCTCCCCAAAAGCGAGGAGGGAACGCGGGCATTCGAACATTCCGGCAGGAATATGTCAGTCAGGTTTCAACCGCTGTCAAAGGACACATGTCCCTGACAATGAACGGGATCAACGGAGCATATGCCTGCCTTTATCTTTAATCGGTCGACATAGGAGGTGGTTTCTATGTTTTGAAGACTTCCCTTTCGCTCGTTATTTTTTCATCAGCGCAAGTCAGGGGCGGCATATGCCGGAATCTGACAACACTGTACCGTAAGCGAGCGCTGT
>Ga0209723_1005341_pt1 | contig 13299 bp, 9 predicted proteins | sample BiotimSIPDNA_2_FD_185750 | JGI IMG/M metagenome (GOLD analysis project Ga0209723, IMG submission 185750) | Anaerobic biogas reactor microbial communites from Washington, USA - Biogas_R2 time_0 SIP DNA (SPAdes) (version 2) | ecosystem: Engineered > Bioreactor > Anaerobic > Unclassified | place... | reverse complement strand
AACGCAAACTCATGGCAACGCTTGGGAACTGACTTCCCCAAAAGGGGCAACGTCACAGGGGTCGCCCGGTGAACGACCTTCACGCCGGTAAATATGGGGAATTGACCCCATCGCGACAACGGGGAGGGGGAGGCCGAAAGGCCTCCACCTTACCCGCTTCGACACGGAACGGTGCATTTCCTACACCCGCCACTGAAGTGGCGGGCTACCTTCAATCGTCCCTATGGGACTTCTGATCGCGTTCACACGCAAAAGAGGCTACCTCAAAAATCTTGATTATTATTTTTGGAAATGGATTGTCAGAATCGCCATCCAAACGTTAAGAAATGCAGGGCAACTCCGTGAAACGATTTTGCGGAACTTTTGAGACGGCCTCTTCTATTTGGGAACGCAATAATGCGCGAAGTTCCACTTCGCAATCATTGTCCGCAGGCCATGCTGAAAACGCGACACACAAGGTGATGAGAAATGGAATTTCAAGAGAGAGAGGGTTCCCAAATGGAATTTGGGAACCAGAAGGAAAAGCGCAAGCAGGGCCTGCGAACTCCAAAAAAAAAGCGGTTTACGGTCGCCACAAATGCAAGTACTGCAGATGGCTAAACTGTTACTATTATTTGACCACAAGGTTCACCATTTTACCGGGAACATAAATTTCCTTGACGATGGTTTTCCCTTCTATATAAGGGAGCACTTTTGGATCCGCTTTGGCTGCTTGCAGGATAGTGTCTTTATCGGCATCGGCGGGCACGGTGATTTTTCCGCGCAGTTTGCCCAGCACCTGGACGGGAATTTCCAAGGTATTTTCCACCAGCAACGCCTCGTCATAGGTCGGCCACGGCTCATAGGCCAGGGTACCGGCATGCCCAAGAAGCGACCAGAGTTCCTCGGCAAGGTGCGGGGCGAAAGGCGCCAGCAACAGTACGAACTGCCCCATGCCCGCCTTGTCAAGGGCTTCCGCTTTCATCGCGCCGTTAACGAATTCCATCATACGGGCAATGGCCGTATTGAACGACATGGATTCAATGTCCTGGGTAACCGCCTTGATGGTCCGGTGCAGTTCCCGCGTTATGTCCAAGTCATCAACCGCCTCCCGCAGCCGGCCGCTGAGCTCTCCATCTTCGGCGACGAAGAGGGACCAGACGCGCCGCAGGAAGCGAAACACACCCTGCACGCCTTCATCCGTCCAGGGCTTGTCGCGGTCCAGGGGGCCCATGAACATTTCGTAGAGGCGCATCGCGTCGGCCCCGTATTCCCGGACTACTTCATCGGGATTGACCACGTTATACCGGGACTTGCTCATCTTTTCAATCTGCGTTTCCACCGGTTGTCCGCCCTCTTTCAGGCGGCAGACATCGCCTTCGCGCTCGATTTCACGAGGATAATGGTACTTACCCTGGGCGTCCTTGTATGAGTAGGCCAGAATCATGCCCTGGTTGAACAGTTTCGTAAACGGCTCCGGGGTATGGACCAGGCCGGCGTCATAGAGCACCTTGTGCCAGAAGCGGGAATAGAGCAGGTGTAACACGGCATGCTCCGCGCCACCGACATACAGGTCCACCGGCATCCAGTAGCGTTCCGCTTCCTCGGACCAGGCGGCATTGTCGTTGCGCGGGTCGCAGAAACGCAGAAAATACCAGCAGGAGCCCGCCCACTGGGGCATCGTATTGGTCTCGCGCACCGCCGGGAGGCCGGTGTCCGGGTCCTGCGTGTTTACCCATTCGGTCGCCCGGGCCAGCGGCGGCGCGCCGTCCGCGGTCGGCCGGTAATCGTCCAGCGGGGGCAGCAACAAAGGCAGGTCCTTCATGGGCACCGCCTTGACCGTGCCATCTTCGAGCCGGATAAGCGGAAAAGGCTCGCCCCAGTAGCGCTGCCGCGAGAACAGCCAGTCCCGCAGTTTGTAGTTTATCGTGCCCTTGCCGACGCCCCGATCCTCCAGCCAGGCCGAAATTTTTCGCTTGGCCTCACCAACCTTCAGCCCGTTGAGCAGGCCGGAATTGACCAGGGTGCCATCGCCGGTCCAGGCTTCTTTCGTGATGTCGCCGCCGGAAATCACCTCAATGATGGGCAGATTGAAAATGACCGCGAACTCATAGTCGCGCGTGTCATGGGCGGGCACGGCCATAATCGCGCCATAGCCGTATTCCGCCAGCACATAGTCGGCGATCCAGATGGGGACGCGGGTGTTGTTGACCGGATTGACCGCGTAAGCGCCGGTAAACACGCCGGTCTTGGTCCGCTCGTCCTTCATGCGGTCCTGGGCGCTTTTCTGGGCCGCGGCATTAATATACGCCTGCACGGCGTCCCGCTGTTCCGGGGTGGTAATTTCCAGGGACAGGGGATGTTCCGGGGCAAGCACGCAATAGGTCGCACCGAACAGCGTGTCCGGCCGCGTGGTGAACACGGTGAATTGCTTGTTGGTGTCCGCCACGGAAAACACGACATCGGCGCCCTCGCTGCGTCCGATCCATTCGCGCTGCATGGCCTTGATGCCTTCGGGCCAGTCGAGATCATCCAGGCCGGCCAGGAGTTGTTCCGCGTATTCCGTGATCTTCAACATCCACTGACGCATGGATTTCTTTTCGACCGCGTCGCCCGTCTCCACGTACTTGCCATCCTTGACCTCTTCATTAGCCAGCACAGTATTCAGCGCGGGACACCAGTTCACGGGCGCGTTGACCTCGTAAGCCAGACCCCGCTCATAGAGCACGGAAAAGATCCACTGGGTCCACTTGTAATAGCCCGGGTCAGTGGTGTTGATTTCACGGTCCCAGTCATAAGACAGGCCGAGACGCTGAATCTGCCTGCGGAAGGTGTCGCAATTCTTGCCGGTAATAATGGCCGGATGCTCGCCCGTGCGCACGGCGTGCCGTTCCGCAGGCAGGCCGAAGGCGTCCCAGCCCATCGGGTGGAGCACGTTGAACCCGCGCATGCGTTTGTACCGCGCGAGAATATCCGTGGCCGTGTAGCCTTCCGGATGTCCCACATGCAACCCATCGCCGCTGGGGTAGGGGAACATGTCCAGCACATAGTACTTGGGTTTGTTGGGATCGATTTCGGACTTAAAGGTTTTATGTTCAAGCCAGAACTGCTGCCATTTGCGTTCTATGGATTCATGGTCATACACTGCCGCGCTCATATCGTATCACTCTCCGTGGCCAGTTCGTTGGGGTTCGCTTCCCGGCCGGAAGCGCCATTTGCCAGTTTCAGAATTTTTTCCTCGATCTCCTCCGGGAAGCTGAGCAGTTCGTCCAGGATGGCCGCCACGCGAACCGGATCGGCGTGCACCAGTTCCTGAACCATTCGCAGCACCAGCCGCTTCATGCGCGGTGGCCCCCCCGAAAAGTCCGTAAAAATGCGGTCGAGGTGGGTGGCGTAAATGTCAAATATGCGGCGTTCATTGGCTTCTTGTTCATTGCGCGCCGGCTCGGCGTAGGGGTACATGCCCGTTTCCTTCCAGTATTCCAGAAGGTCCTGCGCCTCCTCCGCCTCGCGCAAGGCAAAATGCTCGCGCAGTTTGGCGCGCGCCGCGTCCAGAATCTGGCGCAGGTCGGGATACAGTTCGCCGGCGTCAAGCAGGCCCTCACCGTCCAGTATGGCGATGTGCTCTGATTTCACATAGGCCGTGTAACTGAAACCACGGAAATAGAGCCGGGGCAGGGCGTTAATACGCATGAACCCGTTCTCATCACACAGGACCACGCCGCGTTTACCGGACCGGTTCCACTCTACCACGTCCATGGTGCAGGTGACCTGCTCCCCGTTTTCCATGACCATCGGCGCCAGGGGATAACTTGTGAACCGGCTCTCGGCGTTGGCCGTGTCCAGGGGCGTACCATCGTAAATAATGCGCGTGTCCGGATACTGCCGCAGGTAGAGGGCGAAGATGTTCGTGACCTCTTCCATCGCCTTGACACCGCGCAGCAGGTTCGCCGTTTCATTGACTTGGGTAATCTCGACGGTCATGCCCGTCGGCACTTCCACCTTGCCCTTCCGGTCCTGCACCTGGAACTCACCCAGACTGGACGCGTCCCCGGACAAAGTAAAGGAATACCCCTCGGCACCGTCCCGATAAACCGAATGCCACCGGACATTATTGCCCAGTGAGAAGGCGCGGAAACGGCCCTTGCCGAACTTGCCGTGCAGCACCCGCCTGCGTTCCTGAGTGCGGTTTCCGCCGCGTTTCCAGGAACCGCCCAGGTTCTTGAACACCAAAAACGCATCATCATAGTGCAGGCCGTGGCCATTGTCTATGATACGAATTGTTTCCAGGCCCTGCAGTTCGTTTTCCACGAACTCCACCCGCGTCTCCGTTGCTTCCGCGTCCAAGGCGTTCCAAATCAGCTCTGCCAGGGCCGCCATGGGCTTGGTTTGCGCCAGGTTCTCCAGGTGGTCTTCGCGCACTTCAACTGTGATTACCTTCACCTAAACTCTCCCACAGGTTTGAAATAATGTCTGGAAATACAACCGCTCCCCCCTAATCGACAATGCCTCCACCCGTCCACCCCTGTCCAAACCCTCTGACTTCTATTGAAGGGAGGCAATAATATCACGCCTTCCAAGGCGCGGACAAATAAAGAGGAATAATCAACGTTTAACGCGTTACTTCCGACCCACTACAGCCGACGTTGTCCGTAAGACGATGAGGGGTTAGGGGCCAGGGAGCGACATGGACATTATGGGACCTATAGGACCTATAGGACCTATGGTATGCATAAGGCAAGCGACTTGACCGCGCCCGCCCGATTTCACTCCGCATTCCAAACGAACCCGACAAAGGTCATTCCGTTTTTTTCGCGACCAAGGGGTTTAAACCAAAGAGTACTACCGAAACAATGCGAAAGAGACCGGAATCCAGATGGGAGCGCTGGGATAAATACCAATCGCTTTTCCTGACAAGCAAAAAGGAAATGGTATGTACGGAAAATTGATCGTAGAAACGACTCACAGACGCTTTACAGCGCGGCAAGGATGCCGCGTCTACATTTACCAGGCTTTGCCTGATCTGATACACTTAATCCTGTTGACATTCTACGCGCCGCATCAAACACTTGCCGCCGCTTTGACCTATTCCTGCCCACAGGTTTTCATCATGTCCTTTATCGATACATTACATAGCTGGCCCCGGGAACGTATCACTGCCCTGTATGAGGCGATGACCCCGGAACAGGTGCAGTCGGCCCTTGCCCGGGAACACCGGGACATAACGGACCTTATAGCGCTGTTTTCACCCCGAGCGCTGCCCTTTCTGGAAAAGATGGCGGAGGAGGCGCAACGGATCACCCGGCGCCAATTCGGCCGTGTCATCAGCCTCTATGCGCCCATTTACCTGTCCAATGTCTGCGCGGCGAACTGCGTCTATTGCGGTTTTTCAGCCTGCAGCGGCGCCTCAGAGACGCGCGTGACCCTGTCTGAAGAAGCCATCGCGGACGAGTGCGAAGCCCTCGCCAGGATGGGCTACCAAAGTGTGCTGTTGCTTACGGGTGACGCTCCGGCGGTCGCATCGCCGGAATATATCGCCTCGGCCTGCGCCATTGCGCGACGCTGGTTCGCCTCGGTGGCCGTGGAAGTCTATTCCATGGGAGCGTCGGATTACGCGCTGTTATGCCAAAACGGGCTCGATGGCGTCACCTTGTACATGGAAACCTATGATGAGGCGACCTACGCGGCCATGCACCGTGCGGGCAAAAAGAAGGATTATATGTACCGCCTCGATACCCTGGAGCGGGCGGGCAAGGCGGGGGTACGCCGCCTGAGCACGGGCATTCTACTAGGCCTGTTTGACTGGCGCATTGATGCCGTATGGCTCGCCCTGCATGTGCGCCATCTCCAGAAACAGTGCTGGCAAAGCGCTGTTTCCATTTCCTTTCCACGTCTGCGCCATGTACCCGGCGGCTTTGCCATTCCGGCCCCCATGACAGACGCGGAACTCGTCCAGATGATGGTGGCGCTGCGTCTGGTGTTTCCCGAAGCGGGATTCAACCTGTCCACGCGGGAACCCGCCGCCCTGCGCGACCGGCTGCTGCCGTTCGGAGTAACCTCCATCAGCGCGGGATCCAGCACGCGCCCGGGCGGCTACGCGCGGCCCGAAGACCATAACCTGGCACAGTTTGAGATAGAAGACGCACGCACACCGGCAGAGGTGGTGGACATGCTCATCAAGGCCGGCTACGACCCCGTCTGGAAGGACTTTGATCAGGCCTTTTTTGAGTCATGATAAAACCGCAATATAACCGGACTTTGGCACAGATTTGTTCCCCTCCATCTGGCCTGCAACAATGTTTCTGGTTACTTACGTTGAGAATACGGACGCACCCGTTGAAAACAAGCGCTGCACCGTGCGCTGAACACGGTTTTACGACCCGCTAACCAGCATCTGAAATATTCCCTGGCAGTAGGAAAAAGCCCGGTGGCGTTGACGGGTGCGATAATGCCGCCGATCAGCCAGAGTTCACAACGGGCCGGGGCGACCAGGGCGGCCAGGAGACGCAACTTCAGCGTACCGAAACGTAAAACAAACAGATCGAAGCCCTGTTCCCGCAATCGCTCCGCCACGGAGAACAGCGTTCCCCGGAAGAGCAGGCGTACGGGCGACAATTCCAGGCGCAACAGTTCATCGGCGCCGGCCATATCTTCCGGTGTCAGGGACATGCGTTCAGATACCACGGCCACGACCTGTGCGCCCGGGTGCCGCCTGCGCACCCCTTTAAGCAAGAGGGCCGATTTTTCCGTAACATTGAACAAAATGCCAATTTTCAAGGGCGCTGTCATTGTATTACCTCCTCAAGCATGGACGGGTAATGCCGGCGTATCACCTGTTTCCAGTCATACATCTCCTCCACCCGTTTACGCCCGGCATCCCCCATGCACCGCCGCAACGCCGAGTCATCCAGCAACCGGCGCAGGCAGGAAGCGAGTTCTTTCGGACGGTTGCGCCGGTAAATATAACCGGTCTCGCCGTGAAGGACAATCTCCTGCAGTCCGCCCACATCCGAAACCACACAGGGCCTGCCACAGGCCATAGCCTCCGTGGCCACAAGTCCGAAGGGTTCCTCCCACTTGGAGGGAATCACGCAAATATCCGATTCACGGTAGAATTGCCTGCTCTTTTCCACATCGTTCCACCCGAGAGACTTGAAAAAGGGATACTTGGAAACGGTTGTATTCAAGGTGGCCTGTATCTCAAAATCCTGGCGTTCGCGCCAGAGGAGTTTTCCCGCTTCCCATAAAACATCCAGCCCCTTGGTCGGATCGTCCGCACGACCGGACATAAGAATGATATTCTTTTCTCCGGGCGATTTTTCCTTAACCGGGGTATAGGTAAAGTCTTCAAGATGCACTCCGCCGCCGATAACATGCACATGGTCATTGAAACCCTGCAACAGCCCCTTCGTAAAACGGTTGTAGACGATGATGGCCTTGTAGGAACGGATACTGTCCGTCAAGTCCCGGTAATATTGCGGTGACCATGCGCGGGTCTGTTGGTATTCCAGAGGATACCCGGCAACGACCCCGTTCTTAAAGGCCGGCCCGATATCCCGCAAGGCACACCAGCGGCATACATTGGGTGTTCGCAGGTAGTTTTTGGGACAGGCCTTCTTTTTCCAATAAAGCCGGTAATCACGGGGACAAAAAGGCTCATAGGCATAGTACCGGGCGATCTGGGGGTAATGGGACAGCGCCAGCGATACATAGGGTTTCATGAAAAAACCGAAGCATTGGAACACGACATCGGGGCGCCAGGCGTCCACGGCCTCCCGGAACCGGGCGCCCATGCGCTCCGGCGTGGTTTCCGCGCGCGATAACGGCACCGCCTGAGCCTCAAAGGGCAGGCGCTCCTCCTGTACCGGGTCCAGTAGCCAGTTCTCGGTCTGGGACGCATAAAAAAGCCGGACATCGTGACCGAGATCCTGCAACCCGGCCGCCGTATAGTACAGATCCAACGGCGCGCCGCCCAGGGGCGGCCAGGAAAATACCAGATCTATAAATGCCAACCGCATGCGTTTTACTTCCTTCTACCATTGCGGGGTGTTCTAAAAATGACGTTCCGCGCCCAGCCACTGGCTCCCGGCGTGATCCAGGTGCGCCACGGGAAACGCCAGCCGGTATTCCTCGCCATAACAGGCCCTTAATCCTAAAGCAAATTCGTAATCTGCGCTTTGAAAATGCTCGTATTCCGGGTAGCGCAGGGTTTTAAGGCACTCCCGGTTAAAACACTGGAAATAGCCGATGGGAACACCCAACGCTTCGTTTTCTCGAATCTCGTCGGCCGACGCCAACAGGCCGTTCCAGTCTTCCCAGGGACGCAGGTCGCCTTGCAGGATTCTCGCGGTCACCTCCGGCCCCAGCATGGCGCGTCCTTTTGGGAAAACAAAGGGGTGTTCCGGGCAATATCGCTCCAGCTCGGCGAAAAGCGTCGGGGGGAGTATTGTATCGGCGTCGAGAAGCAGAATACGCGAGCCTGACGCCATATCCATGCATTGGTTGAGTACATAGCCCTTCGAGCGGATATTTTGATACGGGAACGTGGCATGCACCACGCGGAGTTCCGGATGAGTCAGGCGCAAGGTTTCCAGCACGTCTTCAGTGGCATCCAAACCGGGAACGTATCCCACAACAACTTCCAGTTTTGAGAGGTCGAAGTCCGCCTGGTGCGCCAGGCACTGCAGCACGGCGGAAAGCCTTCGTGCAAAGCGCGTGCAAAATATGACCACGGAAAACTCCGGCTTCGCCGCAGGCACGGGTTCCGGCGCCGGTTGCTTCCACAGGCGCAGAGGTGAAAACGACACACGTTCTTCGATGTCCCAAGCGATGAAACGAAGCCGCACCACGCACGGCGCGCGGCGCGGGGCCGGGTATTCTCCGGGAATGGGCACCGGGTCCATGGGTACGCCGTCGCGTAATAAAACATACCGTCCGTCGCCCCGAACATACAGGGTAAGCGTATGACGTGTTTCCACCATGGGACACAAGATTTTGCAGGACGGGGTTAGTTGAAATCCCGCCACTTCCGCAATGCCGCCGCCCACGGTCACAGACACCATGAACGGAAGATTCATCATGTCGATTTGGGTGGACACTTTTTTCCCGGACAGGGAAGTCAGCCAGGCGGTGGCGCCATACTCGGGAATAACAAAAGCCTCATAGGTCGCCCATTCTTTTTCATCACAAACACGCGACGGAGCCACCGTCCGCTCCAAGCTTCGCGCTTCACGGGCTAACTCGCGCCATAATGCCGCCTGCCGAAGTTTCTCTTCATCAAAGCGGTCGTAATACTTTGGCTGTAGGATTTCCACCGGAACTGCCGCCTCGGGTGCATCCGGCAGAACACGCCCTTCCAACCGCAAGAGACCCAAAGCGCGTTCTTGTTCGTCGTCTCCGGGAAACCCCCTATCCGAAGACAAAATCACATCCCCCGCCGGGTCATGGATCGTACGCGCGAGACGCGTTCCCCGCCGCGCGCGCCAGCGTTTCGCGGCATACATATACGCGTTATGCAGCGACGTGCTGTGTATATACAGTTTTTCCGTCAACCAGCGGTCCGTCACATTAAGCGAAACCGTATGCCGTTTGAGTGCGAGCAGGAGCATGCTGCGGGCAGCCATGGGAGACACGGAAAAGAAACGTTGCGCAAACAGAAAGGCCTGCCGGTCGTAATTGTGATGGCTATAGCGGTACTCACGTGCAGTCACAGCATAGGGCGCCGCGGAAGAGTTCAGCAGCCGGGGTGGCAGTCCGACCAGATGAAGTTCCACGCCCGAACTTGGAAGCAGTTCCGCCAAGAGGTTGCAGCACGCAATAACTCGCTGTCCTTCGTCTGATGTCTGACAGGCAAAAAGAGGTTGAAACGGCTCCTCCAGCACCACGGTAACCATGCGCACCCCCGCCTCCGGCCAGGCTGAAACAAGACGTTCCGCGACTGCGGGGTCCATTCGGGGTACTTGCAGTTGAAGCCGCACCGGAACCTTCAGGTGGGAACATGCCGTAAGCCATTGTTGGAAAAGGGGATCCGTTACGTCCGGCGGACAGAGGAAAACATCGCCGAGCCCCTCTTGAACAGCCGCTTCGAGGCCGTCCGGCGGGGCTGTTCCGTCCGTGCGCAGGGATACCGCGCCGTCAAACTCCCGCACATACGCAATGGTGGACAGCAGTCCCTGCGGGATACGCCCCCATGCCAGCAGGTCCATTTTGGGGCACTGGCACACCCGACCACAATAGGCTGCCCAGCGGTGATAGTCCCTTTCCCGAAAGTACTGTTGCCGATTGTTATGGGCCAGAATCAGTCCCTGGCATGGCAGCAAGTCCAACGGCACCGACGGCAAACCTGCAACAACCCCATCCGTGTGTTTATGGGATTCTTCTCCGTCGTGATTCTTCTTGCTGCCGGACGGGTCGATCATACGTTCTCCAGTACCGATTACAGTACAGTCATAGTTGCAGGAAAGCGGCTGGAAGCCGCTTCTACATTGAATACCCTTATTATAGTCATATCAAGTTTTCAGATAAATATCCGGTCTATGATGTCTCAGGGCCGGCTTTTGTGCTCTTGCCGGGTCGCACGCCTGATAACACGCCACTCTTTAAAACGCCGATAACTGCCGCGAATACCATGATTTCTGAGACTGGTGATGAGCCTGCGCGGCAACCCGACGTTTCCACCATCCTTGGAAGTATTTTGCAGCGCTTTCTTGAGCGCAACGTGCTCTTCGCTGTGAGGAAACGGGCAATGAACACATTCGCCTCGCAGCCGTCCCTGTAACATCCTTTCCCTGAACACGGCCATATAAGATCCGTTCCAGGCTTCAGCCAGGGTCATGTCCCGAATGCTCTCCGCCTTTTCATCCCAAAAAAAACAACACGGGCTGATGTGGCCGCTGGAAATGATAGACACACCGGTCCAAGGCTCCAGGCAGTACGCCCCGGCAAGCATATTCGTGGGTTCCGGACACGCCGGCTTCCCCGTGGCAGTATCACTTTCCGCCTCTTCCACAAGCATCAAAAGATTAAGGAGGGTATGCGGCAGTCCGGCGGCATCCGCTTTTTTAACCGCAGCTCGTATATAAGACGGCAGCGCCGCCCGTTCATCCCGATTTAACAGGTATCCCGTATCCTCCATGCCGTTTTCTATCAACGGGCTGGCAGCCAACATGTCCACACCGTTATCGAGGCAAAAGGCGACCATATCTTCCAGCCGGTTGTGGTTCTGGGCTGTGACAGTCATATGAATGGAAACTGTGGGCAGAACGCTCCGGTAGCGTTTCTTCATATCCCGCAAGGCGTGGAGTGTAGTGGATATTTTGTTAAAGGCCCCTTCGAAACGAATGGCATCATTTACCGCCGCATCTGGCCCATCCAGGCTGATACTAAGGCAATCCCATCCCGCCTTGATAAAAGCCTTCATGCTTTCTTCCGGCATGCGCGTGCCGTTGGTCTGAAGCCGTCCTTCCATGCCGCGCGCCTTGGCCTTGACACACATTTCCGTCACCAGATTTCCGCGCAACATGGGCTCCCCGCCCCCACCGATGACGAAGGAACGCACGCCCAAATCCCCCGCTTCATCCACAAGCCGCAACCAGCGCTCGTCCGGCAATTCATCAAACAAAAAGTCCGGCATGGGATACCAGTTCCGCACACATATCCCACACTTGACATTGCAACGATAAGTGGGAAGCGCCAGCAGACGCCAAGGGCCCTGCGGTCGCTGATGCTGCCACTGTACAAGTCGATTGGAAATCAGGGGTACTACCGTCATCTATTTCTTCCCGGTATAAAAGTGAAGACTTTCTTGTCCATAATAGTGATAACCGGCCTATGGTTTTTCGGATTCATCGTACAGCGCACGCCGTATCGCCCGCCATTCCTGGTACCTTCGCAGGCTTGCACGCAGTCCGTGACGCCGAAGACTGTTCCACGCCTTCCCCAACAAACCCACTTGACTTGGATACTCTTTGCCCTTTGATTCCAGCGCCTGCGCGAGACAGTCCGCCAGTCGGCGGTGTTCATGGCTGTCCGGGAAGCCGCAGGTTTTACACGGTTCGGGCAGTTCACCGCGTTGCAGTTGCCGACGGAAGGATGTCAAATAGGGACCATGCCACACGTCATGAAGGCTTTGATCTCGAATACTGTCCGCGGTTCCATCCCAAAAGAAACAGCATGGCGCCACATGCCCGGAGGAAGAAACAACGATCCCGCGCCACGGTTCCAGGCATCGTACCTGTGCGAATGACACAGGCATCTTGTCCACAACAGTCCCCGTGCCAAACGCCCCAATACATTTCGTTGCCCCTGACGCGGACAACAGACTGTCCAGGTTATTCGAGAGGCCTACGGCCCGGGCCCTCGCGATCGCGTTTTCAATTTCCCCGGGCAGGGCGGACTGTTGTTCGGCGGATAAAATATACGCCTTCATATCCGGGCTGTATTCAAGCAGCGTTTTGGCGGACAGATATTCCACGCCGTGGCCGACACAAAAATCAACCATGGTGTCCAGAACGTTATAATTCAACGCCGTCACAACGATGTTAACCTGCAGATGGGGAATTGATGAACGACGCCTCTTTTTCAAGGTATTCAGCCACTCGATGCGTTTGACGGTTTCGGCGTAGGCGTTTTTAAAACGAATGGCATCATTAATTTCCGCCGTCGGTCCGTCAACGCTGACCGTAATATAGTCCAGGCGAAGATCGATGAGGCCATCCAAGTCGTCCTGCGTTAGCGTTGTGCCATTCGTCTGCAGGTGGACCTCCATACCGGAGGCCTTGGCCTTGGCGCACATCCGCAGGACCAGTTCACGACGCAAGGTAGGCTCTCCCCCCCCCCCGATATTCAGGTAGCGCACCCCCATGGCCGCTGCTTCCTCCACAAGATGCAGCCATCGTTCTTCCGACAGTTCATCCCGCAATGGTTCCGCGGTAGCGCCCTCCCAGGTCCGCGCGCAAATCCCGCAGCGCAGGTTGCAACGATGCGTCGGGCACACCATCAATTCCCAGGGCGGCGCCGGTCGGCCTCGCCCCCACTCTGCTATACGGTGTGCCATTACAGGCTGCATTCAATCACTCCGGAAACACTATTGTCTATCTTAGTCATACGCGTCTTTGTTTTACCCATTACAATGTGCATAAAAACCCGAACCTGGGTATTCAGTTCGCTCAAGTCTCCCCTATGGATTGTGGTTTGCCGGTCTTCTGGCTCGCGCATGCTTGACCATGTCCTTATACGGTACGGGTGCGACCGCCACGGCTTGCTGGACCAAGCGGTAGAACAGCTTGCCGCAGTGGCTGCTAGTTCTACGATTAAACCGAA
>Ga0209723_1005340_pt1 | contig 13300 bp, 10 predicted proteins | sample BiotimSIPDNA_2_FD_185750 | JGI IMG/M metagenome (GOLD analysis project Ga0209723, IMG submission 185750) | Anaerobic biogas reactor microbial communites from Washington, USA - Biogas_R2 time_0 SIP DNA (SPAdes) (version 2) | ecosystem: Engineered > Bioreactor > Anaerobic > Unclassified | place... | reverse complement strand
CCGTCAACGCCCTGCTTACGACGAACACATCGGCGGCAACCGCCGGTCTCGTCTGGATGTTTCTTTCCTGGCTGGACGGGAGGCCAAGCACCCTGGGAATCGTAACGGGGATGGTCGTCGGGCTTGCGGCGGTTACGCCGGCTTCCGGCTATATCACACCGCTGGCCTCCATCGCCGTGGGGGCCGTGGCCGCCCCCCTGTCCTATTACGCCATGCGCTTCCGGGACCGGCGCAGACTCGACGAGTCCCTGGATGTGTGGGCCTGCCACGGTATGGCCAGCACCTGGGGGATGATCGCCACCGGACTGTTCGCTACCGTTGCCGTGAACGTGGACGGCCGGAACGGCCTATTCTTCGGAAATCCCGAGCAGATCGGCGTTCAGCTTCTGGCCGTTGTCGTCACCATCGTCTTTTCCTTCGGAATGACCTACCTGCTGGCCAGGATCCTTCACGCCAGCATCGGGCTGCGCGTATCCCCCATGGCCGAAGAAGTCGGCCTGGACATCAGTTCCCACGGGGAACGCTCCTATTCGTAACGCCTATGTTTCACTTCGAGGAGATCCATAACCCTATTTCTTGAACCTGGAGAGATCAGCATGCTGAGAAAAATCGAAGCCATTATCCGTGAAGATAAAGTAAACGACGTCAAGGCGGCCCTGTCCGAAATCGGCATCGTTGGATTGAACATGTTCGAAGTCCGGGGACAGGGCCGCCAGGGGGGAATAAAGCTGGTCGGCCGGGCAGGGACTTATCAGGTCAATTTGCTTCCCAAGATCCAGGTCAACATCGTTTTAAGCGACCGTAACCTGGAAGCGGCGATCGATGCCATCCTCCATTCGGCTCATACGGGTGAGCCGGGAGACGGCCTCATTTTTATCTATCCCGTGGACGAGGCGATTCGTGTCCGGACCCGGGAGCGGGGCCAGGATGCCATGGTCTATCCCGGCGACATCGATGCCAGAAAAGGGAAGGCAAAAGCCTGAGATATCAGCCTCTCCAATCGATTGAATTTCTCCCGGCGGGGGGAACGGAGTGGAATGGCTCTTCAGCGCCTTTCTTCCCGACGCCCGTCCCGAAGCAGCCTCATGGCGTTGAGGGTCACCAGGAGGGAGCTTCCCATATCGCCCACCACCGCCAGCCAGAGGGTCAGCCATCCGGGAAAAACCAGGAGAAGGATCGCCCCTTTGATGACCAGTGCGGCAAAAATGTTCTGTTTTATGATGCGCAGGGTCCGTCGGCTCAATTCCACCGCGTAGGATAGCTTCGTCAGGTCGTCCGCCATCAGGGCGATATCCGCGGTTTCAAGGGCGGCGTCGGTTCCGGCCGTTCCCATGGCGATTCCCACCGTGGAGACGGCCATGGCGGGCGCATCGTTTACTCCATCTCCCACCATGGCCACTTTCCGGTATCGGGCCAGCAGATCGTTCATGGCCTCCATCTTGTCCTCAGGAAGCAGATCGGCCCGGAACTCATCCACCCCCGCCTGGGCGGCCACGACCCTGGCCGTGCTCTCATGGTCTCCAGTCAGCATGATCGTTTTTCGAATTCCGATCTTCCGAAGATCCTCCAGAGCCTGGCGGCTGTTCTCCCTCAATACGTCCGCCACGGCGATCAGGCCCAGGATGCTGGCCCCTTCGCCAAGGATCACAACCGTCTTTCCTTCGTTCTGGAGCCCGGCGATACCCTTTTCCATCTCTTCGAGATCCCAGCCTCTCTCCAGAAAAAACCGGGCGTTGCCGATGGAATAGGATGTTCCATCCACCGTTCCCACGGCGCCCCGGCCGGGAACGGAATCAAAATCGGTCATCGACGGTATGCTGAGGCCTTTTTCCCGGGCATTCCGGTAAATCGCCTCGCCCAGGGGATGTTCGGAACGGCATTCAATGGCCGCCGCGATGGCCAGAATCTCCTCTTCGGAATGGCCGGCGGCCGGAAGGACATCGGTCACCCGGGGTTTTCCGGCGGTCAGGGTTCCCGTCTTGTCAAAGGCCATCACGGTCAGGGACCCCATCTCTTCAAGATAAGCGCCCCCTTTGATCAGAACGCCCCTTCTCGCAGCGCTGCCGATGGCGGAGACGACGGAAACAGGGGTGGAAATCACCAGAGCGCAGGGGCAGGCGACCAGCAGCATCGCCATGGCCTCATAGAACCACTTGGAGAAGGGCTCCCCGAAAACCAAGGTCGGGAGAGTTGCGACGAGAAAAGCGCCAACGAGAACCGCAGGGGTATAAAACCGGGCGAACTTTTCGATCAACTGCTGGGAAGGGGCCCGCCGCGCCTGCGCCCTTTCAACCATCCCGATGATCCGCGACAGGGTGTTGTCCCCTGCCGATCGGGTGACATGGACTTCCAGGGCCCCCCGCTCGTTGATGGTTCCGGCAAAGACCTCGTCGCCCACGGCTTTTTCCACGGGCAGAGATTCGCCGGTAATCGGCGCCTGGTTCACCGTGGAGACTCCTGCCGCCACCAGCCCATCCATGGCGATCCTTTCCCCGGGGCGGATGATCATCACATCACCGATCCGGATCTCTTCCAGCGGGAGGGTTGTTTCGGCCCCCCTGCGGCGGATCAGGGCTTCAGCAGGGGACAGGTCCATCAGGGAGCGGATGGCGTTCCTGGTTTTGTCCAGTGTATACCCCTGCAGGGCGTTTCCCAGGGAGAAGAGAAAGACCACCGTCGCCGCTTCCTCAAACTGGCGAAGGGCCGCAGCGCCGATGACAGCGGTCATCATCAGGACGTTCATGTCCAGTTCGCGGGCGTTGACCAGCACCGATATCCCGTTTCGCAGCGGCAGAAAACCGCCCAGAGCGATTCCGGCTGCAAAGAAGGCCGTGGCTGTGCCGCCCGGCGCACCTGCAATTCCCGAAATAAAACCCGACATCAGCATGACGAGGGAAACGGCCGTCGGCAGGATATAGATGTTGGTTTTCCAGAAGGGCAACGCCTCGCGGCTCTTCAACGGCTGGTCAATGCGTCCGGGATACCCCATCCTTTCCAGGGTAGCCAGGATGTCCGAAACAGGCCCCCGATGAACCACATGCGCCTTCGAAGAGCTGAAATCCACATCCGCCCTTTCCACGCCGGGGATCCCGCGGATTCCCTTTTCGAGCCTGGCGGCGCAGTCCACACAGTCCAATCCGAAGATTCGAAAGGTGGATTCCCGCCCTTCAAAGGCGCCTCTCTCCTCTGCCGTCGCATCGTACCCGAGCGCCCTTACCTTCCGGAGGATGATTTCATCCTCGAGACCCGCCTCATCAAGGTGCACACTGAGCCGTCCCTGAGGAAAGGCGACCGCAGCGGAAACGACTCCGGGGACCCTCCTGACCGCCTTCTCCAGTTTGGCGGCGCAGTCCGCGCAGTCCAGTCCCGTGACCTGAAAGGTCCGGGAAGACGCCCATTCCTTCTTTTCCTCGCAACGTTCTCTCATGAATCCCGCGTACCCTCCAGGGAGATCTCTTTCGCCGGCCGTCTGCAGCCCTGTATCTTCATCCTTTCACCATAGAAGACGGTCTTTGGGGAAGCTGATGCGCATGTCCTGAGATCCGCCTTTTATGAAGTATTCCTGTTTTTAGAAGTCTTGTCAATGACGGCCTGAACCTGTGCGTCATCCTGTGACATCCTGATTCGATCCTGCGACGGAAGTCGGCTATAAGGTCCGGTCCGCGCATGATCCCGACCGGAATACCTCTGATGAATCCCCTTCCCTGGTTTGCTGATCATGCCGGATTGTTCCGTGTAAAAAGATCTGCCATAGGGCTTGACGAGTCCGGAAACTTGTGAGACAAGGAGATCAAACGTCAGAGATGTTGGGAGGCGCTCTGTCTGTTCCTGTCATATCAACTCCCCGGATGGGCGTTGGCCATCCGTGATGCCCTGGTGTTCTCAAAAAAACGTCATCGTGTTTCGGAATGCAATTCTGCACGGTTCTCGCCTGTCCGGGAAAACGGATCCAAGGAGAGAACTATGGAATCGACAGTGCAGACCATCTGCAAACAGTGCGGCACCTGCTGCCTGGCCAACGTAAACTGCTATGTGACGGACGAGGATCTCGAGCGATGGAAGAGGGAAGGCAGGGATGACGTTCTTCACATCATCGAGCATGAGCACGCCATGTGGGTCGGGGATCACCTGGTTTCATCGCTGGACGGACATTACCTGCACGGATGCTCTTTTCTGATGTGGGACGGCAGTCACTATGCCTGCTCCATTTATGAAACAAGACCATCGGTGTGCCGGAAGTACCAGCCGGGATCATCGGAGATCTGCCCGCAGTTTCGTGAAATCCATGATGTTTGACCCGTCTCGAATCTCGCAATAACTGCCTTCAACATTCGACCTCGTCATCAACAGGGGGGGTTTTTCTTTTTTTCCGGAAGGGACAGGCTTCCCGGCCGCGGCCTTTTCACCTTCAATGGCCGGCCGCATCACAAGGGACGCATCCAATCCCGCACGAACCCGGATCCCGGTGTTGCCAATCCACACCTGGCAGGTTTAGGACAATGATCACATTACATTTCCTCAAATATTTTGTCTTTCTGGCTGTTATTTCCGTATCGACGGTTTCCTGCACTGTCTGCAAAACACAGTGCCCGCCTTCCGAGGCCTGTCCCCCGGTAGTCGGGACCGTCCCGTTGGAGGCCGGACATGTCCCGGCATCGGCAAGCGATGCGAAAACGCGGGAAAAACTCGATACGCCGGCAGCGGCCGCCATGCAGCCTCAGCTCCAGGAACGATCCAAATCGACAGCGGCTCCTCGGCCCGGCCCTGAACCGGAACGGGCTCAACTGCGCCTGGAGCAGGAGGTGAAGCGCCTGGCCGCGCTGGTGGGAGGAACCGTAGGAGTGAGCGCCCTCCACATTGAATCGGGACGATCGTTTTCCTTCAACGGGGGGGAGCGGTTTCCCATGGCGAGCGTTTACAAGATCCCCATAGCCGTTCAGCTGCTCCGCCGGGTGGATCGCGGTGAGGTCCGCCTGAATTCAACCGTCACCCTGCGCAGCGGCGATATTCACCCGGGCAGCGGCAGGCTCATCAAGACCTTTAAAAAAAAGGATGAGTCCTATTCGGTTCGGGAACTTCTGGAGCTGATGCTCCTGATCAGCGACAATACGGCGAGCGATGCCATACTGAAGCTCGCCGGCGGACCGGCAGCCGTCACCGCGGCCATGAAAAGCCTGGGCATACAGGAAATGGACGTCAGCCGCCCCACGCTCAATATGCTGGCCGACTGGCGCGGCATTTCGGATCTCCCCTCACCGGAGGCCTTCCAGCTTCAAAAATACAACAGGCTGCGGGACAGCGTCCCGGCGGATACGCTGAAAAGGGCGCAGAGCCGCTTCCACACCGACCGCCGGGACACGGCGTCCCCCGACGCCATGACGAGCCTCCTGGCCATGGTATACGATGGAACGGCCCTTCAGCCGGAAACCACCTCCGTGCTTCTGGGGATCATGGAACGCTGCCAGACGGGAAATTCCAGGATCAAGGACCTGATCCCTCCCGGAATGAAGGTGGCCAACAAGACCGGTACGATCGGCCCGTCCATGGTGAACGATGCGGCCATTCTGACCCTGCCCGGCGAAGCGGGCCATGTCGCCCTGGCCATCTTCATCAAAACATCCAATCGAAGCATCACCCAGCAGGAACAGGCCATGGCCCAGATAGCCCGCTATCTTTACGACTATTACTTTTTCCAGGGAACGGACCTTTTCGAGGCAGCTGCAAATGAAACATGCTCCCTTGAAGATCCCTCCTGCTCTCCATAGGAGTTGAAGGTCACCATGGAAGACGGCGCGAGACTTGAAACGGTGGATGGGCTGATCCTGGGCGGAACGATTCTCTGTCTGGACGAAGCCATGACCGTGATCGAGAACGGAGCGCTCGCCATTGTCGGAGACTCCATCACCGCCATTGGAACGGAGGAGGATTTCCGGCGGAAGTTCACCAGCCCCAACCTGATCGACGGAACGGATACCCTCATCATGCCGGGGTTGATCAACAGCCACACCCACGCCGCCATGACCTGTTTCCGGGGCATTGCCGACGACATGCACCTGATGGACTGGCTTACCAACTATATTTTTCCTGCCGAGTCCAGAAATGTGGATGAGGAACTGGCCTGGTGGGGTAGTCTGCTGGCCTGTGCGGAAATGATCAAGTCAGGAACGACTACGTTCTGTGATATGTACATTTTCGAAGAGGAGACGGCAAAGGCTGCGCGCACGGCTGGAATGCGCTGTCTTCTGGGAGAGGTCCTTTTTGACTTTCCCTCCCCGAATGCCAAAACGCCTTCGGAAGGCCTGGCCTACACACGGAAGCTCCTGGAGCGATGGTCCGGCGATCCGCTGATCCGGGTCGCCGTGGAGCCTCATTCCCTGTACACCTGCTCCCGGACGCTTCTCCTCCAGGCCAGGGACCTGGCCGAGGAGTTTCAGGTTCCCCTCGCCCTTCATCTTCTGGAGAATCTTTCCGAAAAGAAGCAGCTTCAAAAACAGCTCGGGCAGGAAGCCGTTTCGTACCTTGAGGAACTCGGCTGCCTCAACGAGCGGCTTATCGCCTTTCATTGCGTCTGTCTGGAGGAGAAGGAGATCCGGATCTTCAGAGACTCCGGGTGCAAAGTCGTCTATAATCCGGAAAGCAACATGAAGCTCGCTTCCGGATTTGCCCCCGTCGCCAGGATGATCCAGGAGGGCGTCTGTGTTGGGCTGGGTACCGATGGATGTGCCAGCAACAACAGCCTGGACATGTTCCAGGAGATGGATACGGCGGCCAAGCTCGAAAAGGTGCGCCACCTGGATCCGACCCTGATGCCCGCGGAAACCGTTGTGGCCATGGCCACCCGGCAGGGGGCGCGCGTTCTGGGAATGGGAGATGTCACAGGTTGCCTGAAAGCCGGGAAAAAAGCGGATCTTATTCTGATCGACCTGAACCGCCCACACCTGACCCCCATGTACAATCCCTATTCACATCTCGTTTATGCCGTCAACGGCTCCGATGTGAAGACCGTTTTCATTGCCGGGAACATGGTCATGAAAGACCGAAAGCTCCTGTCCCTGAATGAAGAGGAAATCATGCGGCAGGTTCACCGGATTGCGGAGCGGGTCCGGAAGTCCCTTAGAAAGCCGGCGTAATGGGAGCCGACGATTTTCGGCCGCCTTTGCAGGACAGCCCCTCCTGACTTCACCGTGGGTGCACGTTGCCATCCTTCCCACCCGGAGAAGGGTTCGTAAGGCCCCCCGCCAGCGAAACCCCTTTTCAACGCCTCCTGTAGCCGACCATGGGCAGACGGGAGACGATCTGAAACCCCACCTGCTTCTCGTCAATTTCCGCGTAATCAATCCGGATCGGCTTGGCCATTTCAAGGAGATCTTTCTCTATGGCAAAGGTGATCTCCTGCTCTGTAATGAATGCATCGCCCTCTGCAGGCTGGTCATAAAACATGCGAAGAAAGGGGCGTTTACTCCCCTCGTCCTGCAGAAGAATTCGGATCGTGCCGGGCCCTTTCTGGCTCTGTATAAATTCCTTGATTTTCTCAGCTGCCTTTTCCGTAACTTCGATCATAACCTGAACCTCTGTGAATAGAAATAGCCTCTGAAATCGACCCGCTGCCGAAACAAAAGACCCCTAACCAACCTTTTTGACGGGATCCCGCGCCCTTCCGGCTGTAATCAGCAGAGTCACCGGATCCATCTTCATTCGCCAGGACTTCAGACTGCCCGTGGCGTCTCTATGCGGATCGATCAGAATTTCCTGGCCACGATCTTCCATTTGCAGAATAATGTCAAACAATTCTTCCAATTTTTTCAAAAACGCCGGAAGGGGGTCGCCCGCTTCGGCATCATGGCGATGCACGTGAACCGACAACCAGACCTGGAGGTTGTGGGCCCGGGCGAAGGTTTTCAGCTCCAGAATCTCGGCTTCGCCGATGTGGTTCGTCTGCCACCCGTCGATGAGCAGAATCCGGGGGGAAAAAATTCCCTGGACGATCAGATCGTTCAGGCGTTCTTCCAGGTTCGGGATACTGAAGCGATCCACCCGGAAGGTCATGATGAACCGGTGGGGCAGAATCGTTTCCCAGAGCATCCGCGAACTCCGCGGCGGTTTCCGGATGAACTTCTTTTCAAAGAGTTCCCGGTACCAGAGGGTGACTTTGGAGATGGGTTCATGAAGACTGACATGGAGAACTCCTTCCCCACCCAGCATCGAACTGAGTGCCATCTGAACGAGAAAAGCGGTCTTCCCCATTCCCGCCCTTGCCAGAACGGCGCCGAATGCGCCCGCCGGAAGCCGGCTGCTGATTTCCTCTTCCCAGGCTTCCCGCCAGGACTCCGATTCCGATTTTATCACCCTCTCGCTCAAAAGAAGTTCCTTTCTCTTTTTCAAATCAATGACCATGAGTTCCGACCCTACGCCGCACTTTTCTTTCGCTTGGCCACCTCTTCCGCAATCTTCTCGGCAATGCTCTGAGGCACCTGCTTATAGGCGGAAAATTCCATGGTGAACTGGGCCTTGCCCTGGGTGGCGGAGCGTATGACCGTCGCAAAACCGAACATTTCCGCCAGCGGCGTCTGAGCCTCGATCACGCAGGACGATCCTTCATCCTGTGTGCCCACGATCATTCCCCTGCGCTGGTTCAAAAGCCCCATGACCGCGCCCTGGTATTCCGGAGGAGTTTCCACGACAACCTTCATGATCGGTTCGAGAACGACAGGCTTGGCCCGCAGATAGGCTTCCCGGAAAGCGCCTCTTGCGGCAGCCTGGAAGGCCATGTCGGAGGAATCCACGGCATGGAACGCGCCGTCATCGATCACCACCCTCACGCCCGTCACGGGAAATTCCATTTTCGGCCCCTTGCCCATGCTCATCCGGAAGCCCTTTTCGCAGGCGGGGATGAACTGAGTCGGGATTGCGCCACCGGTTATTTTGTTCTCAAAGAGGAATTCCTCTTCCGCCAGAGGTTCGATATACCCGGCTACCCGGCCATACTGACCGGATCCCCCCGTCTGCTTGCGGTGGGTGTAATTGAACGCCGCCTTCTGGGTGATGGTTTCCCGATAAGCCACCCTGGGATTGCCCGTGGTGACCTCCGCAGAGTATTCACGCCGGATTCTCTCCACATAGACCTCCAGGTGCAGCTCTCCCATCCCCTCGATGATCGTTTCAGAGGTCTCCGCGTCGAGATGGGTTCGAAAGGTCGGATCTTCCTTGGTAAACCGGTTCAAGGCCTTGGACATGTTCACCATGGACTTCTTGTCTTTGGGAACAATGGCCAGTGAAATGACCGGTTCGGGAACGAACATGGACGTCATGGCCCAATTCAGCCCCGGCGAGGCGAAGGTGTCCCCCGATTGGCACTCCAGACCGAAGAGGGCGCCGATATAACCGGCAGGGATGCACTCGATATCCTCCATCTGGTCGGCATGCATGCGAACCAGTCGGCCGATCCGAAGTTTTTTCCCGTCCCGGGCGTTGACGACCGTCTCGCCACGGGTCAGCGTTCCCTGATAGCCGCGGATGTAGGTCAGCTGGCCGTAGTGCCCGTCCTCCAGTTTGAAGGCCAGCGCCACCACGGGATCTTCAGGGTTGCTCGTCAGCCGGACCGGCGTTTCGCCGTTCGACAGATCCAGAGCCGTATTTTCGATTTCCTCCGGACAGGGCAGGTACTGGGTCACCGCATCCAGAAGAAGCTGCACCCCCTTGTTCTTATAGGCCGACCCCAAAAAGACCGGCGTGATTTTGCGATTCACCGTTCCCTGGCGCACGGCCTCCCGGATCATTTCCGGGGAGATGTCCCTCCCCTCCAGAACGGCTTCCGTCAGGACATCTGAAAACAGCGAAACGGTGTCAATAAGTTCTTCCCTCCTGGCCGTCGCCTCGGCCAGGATCGCATCGGGAACCGCTTCCTCTCGAACGATCTCACCACCGGGTCCGTCAAAATAATAAGCCTTCATGGAGACCAGGTCGACCACACCCTGGAAGTTGGCTTCCAAACCGAGAGGAAGCTGCATGAGGATGGCCGAGTGCCCGAGGCGTGTCCTCAATTGCTCCACGACGCGGGCCGGATTGGCGCCGCTCCGGTCGCATTTGTTAATGAAGGCCACACAGGGGACGTTATAGCGCTTCATCTGGGCATCGACGGTAATGGACTGGGACTGGACGCCGCCTACGGCACACAGGACCAGGATCGCCCCATCGAGGACACGCAGGGCCCGCTCCACCTCGATGGTGAAATCCACGTGCCCCGGAGTATCGATAATGTTGATTTCATGATTTTTCCAGGTGCAGAACGTTGCCGCGGAAGAGATGGTAATTCCCCGCTCCCGCTCCAGTTCCATGGAATCCATGGTGGCTCCCACGCCGTCCTTCCCCTTCACATCATGCATGGCATGAATGCGTTTCGTATAAAAGAGAATCCTCTCGGTCAGGGTTGTTTTTCCGGAATCGATGTGGGCGCTGATTCCGATGTTCCTTACTTGCCGGATGTCATGCTTCATTGTGAAAATCCTTCTTGATGCTTTCTATTGCTGTTTTTTTAACACGTGGGGACATATAAAAACAAAAAACCCCCTTATTTGAATTGTGCACGTTTCAAATAAGGGAGCCGTGAGATGCCCTGCTGATTTGAAAAAAACGACTTCTCCGTTTATCTTTTCAGAACTTACTTGTCAAGCATTTTTACCTTTCCTTGGTACGTTATGCTTGATAAAAATGCCTCCTTGTGCCTGACCTTGTTTTTTTCAGATCAGTTCCACATTTACTGCGCTGGGCCCCTTCTGGCCCTGCTGAATTTCAAAACGGACCCGCTGGCTTTCGGTCAACGTCTTCCAGCCTCCTCCCTGGATTGCGCTGAAGTGGACGAATATGTCGCCCCCCTCATCATTTTCAATAAACCCAAACCCCTTCTTGTCATTGAACCATTTCACTTTTCCCTCTGCCAAAGCCGTACCCTCCTTTTTTTATTTCACTAATCATATTGAAGCAGACAAACAAAAAAACCACCTCCGCTTCCTGAGGACATCAGGAGTCAAAGGTGGTCTCTTTACCAAATCTGCAGCAATACGTTCTTATTCAACTCTGGCCTGCCCCGCCCGGATGAGTTAAACAAAACATTTGAGATTGCTTCATAAAAAAGCGGGTGTCAGTCGACTAACATTTAATGAAAATTTTTTCAAGACATTTCTTATTTCACGACCGCTCAAAGGAAAGGTCTCAGAGAAGAGGTGCCATGTCGCCGGGATTGCTGACACCGCTGATAACGCCCGAGTCGTCGATATCAATCGAATAGGCGGCGGGGTGTTTGGACAGGCCGGGCATTCGGAGAATTTCACCGGTGATGGGAATGAGGAATCCGGCCCCGGAGGAGATCTTGATCTCTCGCACCGTCACGATGAAGTCACGGGGAAGGCCCAGGAGATTCGGGTTGTCTGAGAGGGACTGCTGGGTTTTAGCGATGCAGACGGGAAGCTTATCGAAGCCGTACCGGTTGATCAGATCCAGGTTGCGCCGGGCCAGGGGCTGGTAATCGATCGAAACGGCGCCGTAGATCTCGCTGGCCACGGTGAAGATCTTGTCTTCCACGGGCAGGTTCCAGTTGTACAATGGACGATAGTGACCGGTGGAACCCGCCAGAAGGGCCACCGTCTTTTCCGCGAGTTCAACACCGCCCTCACCTCCCAGGCGAAAGATGTCGCAGGGTGCGATGTTCATCCCCTCGTCCTCCGCCGCTTTGAGAACCTCTCTGATTTCCTCGTCCGCATCGGTAGAAAAGCGGTTCAGGGCGATAATGCAGGGGACGTGAAACTTGTCAATGTTTTGATAATGCTTCCTGAGGTTCGCCATGCCCAGGACGGCCGCCCGCGGATTGGGCCGATCGAGGTCCTCTCTGGCGATGCCTGCGTGGTATTTCAAGGCCCGCACCGTTGCCACGAGAACGACGATGCGCGGATTTAATCCCCCGTAAGGGGCGACGATATCAAAAAACTTCTCCGCTCCCAGATCGAAGCCAAAGCCCGCCTCGGTCACGACATAATCGGCCAGGCGGAGCGCCAGGTCGGTTCCGATGATGCTGTTCGTCCCCTGGGCGATGTTGGCAAAAGGACCGCCATGAACGATGGCCGGGACATTCTCCGTTGTCTGGACCAGGTTCGGCAGGAGGGCATATTTCAGAAGCGCTGTAACGGCCCCCTCGACTTTCAGATCGGCGGTCATGACCGGCTGGTTGTCATAGGTGAATCCGACTAGGATCTTCCGGATTTTTTCCTTCAGTTCCGTATAGGAGCGTGAAAGACATAGAATCGCCATGATCTCACTGGAGGGGACGATGTCAAAGCCCGTTTCCCGTGGGACGCCGTTTATTGAACCGCCAAGGCCGACAACGATATCCCTGAGAAAGCGGTCGTTCATGTCGAGAACACGACGCCAGGTTATCTTCCGAGGATCGATGTTCAGGGGGTTGTCATGGTAGATGGAGTTGTCCACCAGGGCGGACAGCAGATTGTGTGCGCTCGCTACCGCATGAAAGTCATTGGTGAAATGGAGATTGATATCATCGTCTGGATGGATTCGGGAGAGCCCTCCACCCGTCGCTCCACCCTTCATGCCGAAAACGGGCCCCAGCGACGGTTCCCGGAGCGCGGCAATGGTCGATTTTCCAAGCCTGGCCAGCGCCTGGGCGAGCCCGATGGACACGGTCGTTTTCCCTTCGCCCGCCGGCGTCGGCGTCATGGCCGACACGAGAACAAGGGCTGATTCAGAACGCCGCGAAAAACGTGAAATCGCTTCCAGCCTTACTTTCGCCTTGTACCGCCCGTAGTATTCCAGGTCGTCTTCTTCAAGTCCGATAGAGGCGGCAACCTCCGCAATGGGTTTTTTTACATGCGCCGCCTTTTGAATGTTGTAACGGGTCATGGGTTTACCTGCAGATCAGCGCTTCGAACCGGATATCAATATTGGATTCATCGCCGATGCGGTTGAGGTCGTTCTTCAGATCCAGGATCTTCACGGCAGGCGGCAGGGAGAAGAAGCATACCATCTGAAAGACGTTGGCCCCCGTAACGGGGTTGTTGTCAACATTCGTTGAAATATCGTCAATATTGATTCCCCGGCCTTGAAGGACTCTGCAGATCTGGTTGATGATCCCGGGCCGGTCCACGGAGGTGGCAATAAGCCTGTAGGGAATGAACGGGGTAACCTCCCGGTGGAGCGGTGCCTTGGTCTTCCGGACATGGATATCCAGATCCGTCTTCTCGCGCAGGCTGTCCAGGTCCTTGATAAGCCGCTCAATGGCATCGGTGCTGCCCGA
>Ga0209723_1005334_pt1 | contig 13308 bp, 9 predicted proteins | sample BiotimSIPDNA_2_FD_185750 | JGI IMG/M metagenome (GOLD analysis project Ga0209723, IMG submission 185750) | Anaerobic biogas reactor microbial communites from Washington, USA - Biogas_R2 time_0 SIP DNA (SPAdes) (version 2) | ecosystem: Engineered > Bioreactor > Anaerobic > Unclassified | place... | reverse complement strand
GATAAGTCTTCCCGAGACGGCTACCCAGAATATCTGGGATCCTTCCAATGACCCGTCATTTGAGGGACTTACAAATATGGTTGATACATCCGGATGTAAAAACATTCCTGCTTATGAAAACGGTGCAATAGTATGGGGAGTGGAGCCTGACGGTACCCGTTTTGAGCCTGTAACCTGGCAGATGCCGGATTTGACTGAACCGCGATATAACCCGTCGGGATGGGATCCGGCTGTGTTTAATGGTGTTGCTGTTGTCGAAAAACCATCAATGGGGACACATAATCCAAAGTTTTCAGTCGGACGTAAAGGAAAGGCGTTTGTAATCAATGCATTTGAAAATATTAAAGTGCAACTATTTAATCTTGACGGAAAACAGGTTTATTCTACCGCAGTATCAAAAGGCAGTTCGAAACAAATTTCACCAGTAATGTTTTCGGCTTCCTCGTATATTATGAAAATAAGTGGAGATGCAGGTATGAGAAGCAGGCATTTAAGGTGCCTGTTTTTGCCGTAAGTGGAAGCAGTCCGGCATGTTTACATCCGCATTTGTAATAGCTGCCATGCAGTTCATTGCAAAAAAATCATCTCCTTTCCTGGTATTTCTTATTATTATGCAATGTCCGGGTTAATTTGAACTGCAAGCCTGAAGTAAAAGATAAGATAGACATTTAAGCTGTCCGGATCATATTTTAAACCTTTATGCATTACGAAGGAAATATCATAAGGCCGCCCTCTGAAGCAGACAGCATACTGATTCAGGTAACTACAGGCTGTTCCCATAACAAATGTACTTTCTGCGGTGTTTATAAGGACAAACCATTTGGGATCAAAGATGAATGTATTATACGGCAGGATATCAGATATGCTTCCATATTTTATCGTCATAAACACAGAGTTTTTCTTTGTGATGGAGACAGCCTGATTCTTCCACAGGCAAAACTGATCAGCCTTTTTAAAGACATAAACGAGAATCTTCCATGGATAAGCCGCATAGGAACTTATGCTAACGCAAAAAGTATCGCACGAAAGAGTGTATCAGAATTAAAAGAGCTTAAAGAGGCAGGGCTCAGGATTATTCACATGGGTCTGGAATCCGGTGATGATGAGACTTTGAAAAGAGTAAAAAAATGGGGAGATTCTACAACCATTATTGAACAGGGGAGAAAAGTAACAGAAGCTGGAATCAAACTGTTTGTAACTGTTATTTCTGGTCTGGGTGGAAGGGATGGTTCGCTGATACATGCCGAAAAAACCGGTATCGCACTCACAAGAATGAATCCTCAATATGTTGGAGTACTAAGTCTTATGCCAATTGAGAATACGGAGTTGTGCGCACAAATAAACAAAGGCGAATTTGACCTGCTCAGTCCGGAAGAGACTTTAAAGGAACTTCGTGTTATGCTTCAGCATACAGAACTTAATCCCGGTTATTTTTACGCAAATCATGCTTCAAACTATCTCCCTTTGCGAGCAAGACTTCCGCGCGACAAACAGAAGACCCTCAATTTGATTGACTCTGCTATAAAAGGTGAGGTTAATTTGACTCCTGAGTGGCTTCGGGGTTTGTAGGGATAATCTGAGTAATATTTGCCGTCGGGCATGATTATTACGTTTCATAGTTCAGTTAATTCAAGTTCCCATTTCATGCCAATAAAATTCCTGAATTGTTAATATTTCAATTTACTTTTCCGAATGAGTAAAAGATTAATATGGTATTTCAGTTTACTCTTCCATTTCCCAGTTTTTGGCAGTTTTACTTATATCCTTTATGTCAATAACCTCATTATCTCCCTGCTTAGAGAGTTCGAGGTTAAACAGTGGATTCCATTCATTATCTTCCTGGGTAAGTTCCCATACTTTTGCGATATTGGATATATCAGCAATATTCACTACTCCATCACCAGTTACATCCCCCGCAAGCCGCATTGCGTACGCATAGAGTTTGCCTTCTCTGAGCAGTACCATTTTCGGTATTCGATTCGGCAACAGGAGCAGTGCTGCATCCATAGCATCATCAACCCTTTTGCCGCCACCATTTAAGTCTTCAGCTGCAGAAAGAGGCAGCATGGTACTATCACCATTACTCATATACTGCTGCATGCAGGCTTCGGCTCTGACAACAAAAAGGTCACGCCATCCATCACCATCCAGATCCCAAATCATCGGACAGCACTTCAGGCCTGTGATACCGGCACCATTTTCGTTAACAATCATTTCGGGATTATCCAGCATCACAACTGCATCAGTTCCGATGTTCCTATAGAACATCAGCCCCTTCTGTTCTGAATATACGCAGAGGTCTTTTCGATGATCCCTGTTAATATCAATCACCTTTGCAAAGAGTTTTTCATCACTGCGGGTCAGCAGTACTCTTCCAGGTGTCAGTTCCTCATTATTCAATTCGGCTACATTAATTGTTCCATTTTTCAGGGTGATAATGCACTCATACCCTCCGTCATTGTCCCAGTCGCTATAGGTGTGTGCAACAATTGAATCAAGATTTGATGGTAAGGAAATCGTTACTGCCGGTGTACGATAGATTATTCCACCGGTACTGTCACTGCCCATGTATATCGAAAACTGTTTTCCTTGTGCAACCGAAAGATCCTGAATACCATCTCCATCAAAATCGACAAAAGCAATAGACCCCTTGATCTGATTTTTGTCTCCAGAACCAACCTTTATTATTTCGGGCGGTGTGATCATCAACGGGATAGCTTTTTTAAGCGTGATCTCAATTGAGTCGGTCTCATTGGCAGTTATTGTTCCGGTGAAAAGCTCAGAACGATATCCTGGTGCATCGGCGGTGAAGAGGTATGTTCCGGGGCCGCTGCTCCAGGTTGCATTTCCGGTACCAAGGTGTATACCGTAAGCACCGGATCCCGGCATTGCATAAACTGCTGCATCTTTGGGAGTTGCCGTAATATTGAGCGTACCTGTCTGGCCCACTGCTATGTTTACTGTTTCTGTGTCAGTGAGAAAGCCATCACTTGCAAAGAATGTTACCGTATACGATCCGGGTGTTGATGTTTCTCTCCAGATAAAAGTCGCAGTTCCGTCACCGTTGACTGAAAAAGCGTATCCTGCAAGGTTACAGTCAACCGAGAGTATTGGTATCGTACCATCTTCATCCGGATCGGTAGCATTAACCGTAAACCTTAAGGTACTCCCGGCGGTAATGTTTTTGTCGGTAATTGGATTGATAAGCGGAGCACAGTTCTGTTCACGTACTACCACCATTACTTTAAGCGTGTCGTTATATTCCCCATCGCTTGCCGAAGCGATAATAGAATGGTTTCCATGGTAGTTACATCCCGGCACCCATGTCACAGTAGCACTTCCATTATGATTGTCGGTCAATGTCGCGCCTTCAGGCAACACAACAGCTTCAATGGTGGGTGTCGTTCCGTCAGGATCAACTGCCCTGATGGTAAAAGTCAGTGGCTGGTTCTCATTGATGATCGTGTCGGAGCAGGGCAAAAATGACGGGCCGGTGTAATTCTGGTCGGTTACGGTGATGGATAGCGTAGTATCGACTTTTACGCTGTTGTCAACCATATCCAGAGCGGTGATTACCGCGTTAAAAGTTCCGACAATGTCGGGTATCCAGCTCAAAAGGCCGTTTCCAGCTCCATCTGTAGTGAATTTAGCACCGGAAGGCAGTTGCGTTGCCTCGAGAAGCGGTGTCGTTCCGTCACGGTCTGTTGCGTGAACCGCAATTAATAGTTGAAGATCTTTGCCCACAATTGTGTCTACCGCCGAAATGGTTAGTTCGGGATCAAAACAGTTCACATCAATAACCTGTACAATAGACGTATCGCGAATGGTGTAAGTACTATCAGAGAGCTCAAAAATCAGCACATAGTACCCGTTTGCATCACATGCCGGCAGCCAGCTGAAGGTGGCAGTACCGTCACCATTGTCCTGAAAACCTGATCCCGATGGAATGTTGACTGCCCTGATCAAAGGAACGTCTCCATCACAATCCTCAGTACGGATAGATAGCGTAAACTGCTGGTTTTCCAGTGTTGATGTGTCATTTATCGTAAGGAATTCGGGTGGAAAATTGATGTCGCGGACAGTGATATTTACCTGTTTTCGGACCGAATCGATACCGTCTGATGCCTGGAGAGTGAGGGTGTAGACACCGTGGTCATTGCAGCCGAGGGCCCATAGCAAAAGCCCAACGCCATTGCCGCTGTCAACAAAAGCTGCTTCTTGTGGCAGGTTCTCTGCGGTAATTACTGGAATGGTTCCGTCGGAGTCGTTGGCTGTGACCAGAATTTGTATCTGCTCGCCTTCATCAAAAGTAGTATCGTTGAAAGCATTCAGGACTGGAGTGTGGTTGCGGGTGACAATCACGTTCTGTGCAGCACTGTCGCAGTTACCGTTGTCATCACACGCTTTCCACCAGACCGCTATTGTGTCTTGTGGAAAGGAATCGGTGAGCTGTAAACCGTCCTCACGGTGGGCTGTTATCGTGGGAGTATCGGTACAGTTATCTGATGCCGTTGCTGGAGTGAGTGTAACTGTCGTACTTGTCTGGTTGGCAGAAATGTAGAGTATGGTATCGGCTGGTGGAGTGATAACCGGTGGTGTAATATCACGCACCGAGACCGATTGGGTTTGTGTAATACTGTTGCCCGCGCCATCATCGAAAGTCCAGGTAATCGTATAATCACCCTGGGTGGTATAAGTCAGGGGGTCGTTGGTTATACCAGTGATATCTCCTGCACAATTGTCTGTTGTGGTGGGGAATGGTACGGTTACTGCGCATTCCGCTTCTATTGGTAATAGTGTAGGAATTGCTGGCGGAAGGTCGTCAACCACGTTCACTACAACGGTATCGGTATCAGAGAGACTGGCACTGTTGGTAACGATGAGTATAACGTCATGGGTTCCCACCGGCAGAATTACATTCTGGATGACACCTGCGAGTGGGGAACCGGTAAAAGGACCTTCCCACTGGTATGTCAGTGTATCTGCGTTGGCCAGGGAGCCGCTTCCGTCCAGTATAGCTGTGGCATTACACGACGGACCACTGGAGAGGTTCTGGTCTGGTCCGGCATTGGCTACCGGGTTAGTTACTGTTGATGTCCACGTTTTGAATACGGTATTGCTTGTTAAAGATCCGGTAACAGCATAAATTGAATCGGTGCCGGCTGCAAGCCGGGTATAACAGTACTGTGCGACACCGTTTGAATCGGTAAATGCAAATCCCGAGGTGTCTGTAACTCCACTCACATAGAAGTCGATTCTTACACCCGGTACCCTGTTTGTATTATTGTCAAATAATGTTGCTTCAACGCAGCTAGAGGTTTGGGTCTGGGCAGTGGAGGCTGGAGGTGCTAATATAATAGAATCAATATAGGCGATTTGCGAAAATGATTGTCCTCCCGGGTAACCGTAGGAATCATAACTTCCGAAACCATATACGTGTACACCGACAGGGTAGTTGCTGTTTATCGTGTGTGTGCCTATGGTAATCGAAATTGATGCATAATGAAATCCAGTGGTTTCGATTGCGGTAAAACTATTTGTCGGTACAACAGTTCCATCAACCCGTACATCACCAATTGCCCTTGTTGGTACAACGAGGTTGATATAGTTTGCAGAAAATCCAGAATCAGAAGTAGATATTGTATAATTTCCCAGAAATTGTTCATACGGAGGAATTAGCATCATAAAAGGGTCACCAGGAGCACCTGCGCAAGATTGACCTCTTGAGTATTGGATGACTAAAATCGGGTTATCAGAGGTAATATGCAACCCGATATAGTATAAACCTTCAAAAAATTCTCCCTGGTTCAAGGTTGCCACTGCCGTGCCATTAACATAAACAGTAGTGTTATCTTCCGAAGCCAGAAATCTGTAGGCATCGCCATTTCTGCCTGCAAGTGGAGCTGTAATAAAACTTTCTCCCCATGTTGATACAGGAGGAATCTCTTCCGCAATAAAATCACAAGCGGAGCAACCAACGGGAACATTTACACACTGAACCGATCCGAAAACAGCAACCGGTGCACTGGATGTTACTACACTACCTGTTAAATCACCTCTGTCGGTAGCCTGAAGCTGATATGCTTCACCCTGTTCTAATATAATTGTAAACGGTACACCGGCAGTTCTCGATTGTGCATCTACGGTTGGTGTAATTGTTATCTCTGTGGCATTTTGGGTGCCAACTACAACTAATTGAGATGCCCCTGTTGATCCGCTCAGGCCTGTATAAGATGGGATGATGTATGAGTCACCCAGGACATCAGTTGGCAGGCACAGGAATGCATCTGTTGTAGCAGTGAGTCTGCTAAGTCCATAAACAGTAACTTCTTCCAGCGCGGTTATGTGAATACCTTTGTTTTCGATACCGTCTGAAACCTTTAATTCATCGTATGATGTTAAAGTGACAGTTGTAATTATACCAGGGATAGTAGTAAAATCTGACGAATACCCCAATCCGGGAATTGAGACTGTTCCTGAAGTTGCGGTTTCGGAGCTTATAAAAAGGCTGGGGTTAGCATCTCCTGAATAGTTCTTCGGAAAGGCGATCCAGAAATCTTTCCCTTTACTGTCACGCATTTCCTGAGCAGGCAGGGCACTGTTCAATGCGAAAAGTCCGGCTAACAGTACCAGCCGGTAAAAGTGGTTCATATTTTTTTTAAGCACTACATGACTCCTTTGGTATCCGGCATAGTACGAAAGTTGAGACATTCATTATCGGGTTATTAATCTGATATGTTGCCTGTTCTGATTTTTGTTTAGTTTGTTGACGAGATTTGGCAGTTGACAGGAATTTTAATTTCCTGACAATTCCGATCAGCTGCTTAAAAGATTTTTTTTACAATTCTGGTACAGTTTAGCGGAAAAAAAGCAGACTGATTTCTCACTTTAATTTAGATATAAATTAAATTGTACCATAAAAGCTGTCAAACTGGTTTTTCGGGTTTTCGGGGTCGGACCAGGGGAAATCGATATAACCCATTGTTGTATAAGGATAAACAATTTAAATTAAACGCTAAAACATGCCTTAGAAGCCCTTTTTTATACCTGTTATTTATTTGTTTTCTGGATCTTTTATTAAAACACCTGCCAAAGTCAGGAATGTACAATTTTAAATTGTAGACCTTAATGGCTGTATCATGAGCTGCGAGGTATTACGTACTTCTTCGAATTTCTTATCAATACATGAATCTCTTTTTATATCCACCATTTTTATTCCCTGGAAACCCTTACGATTCATAAAAAGCCTGGATACATTTTAAATGTTTGTGACAAGGATTACCTGGTTACAACCTTTTTATCTTGTTTCCTCTTCAATTACTTTAAATGTTTTTTCCAATACCTTTGTCGTCATTGATTGTAATAATCAGTTCAATCTTCGGAGGATCGAAATCTGAATTGGGGTACTCCAGAGCCATTACATCCTGGCTCAAATCGTCAAAAATATGCATTTTCCCTTTTTGTGATCCAATGATTTCTTTCCCAGTTGAACTGCATGTGTCAAAAATTATTTTGTTTTAAATATTTTTGCAGCATTATCACTAATTCGCTTCTTAAAAAAGGTTTGCAGATACTTGCAGTGAAGCCGTATTTAAAAGGATCTTTGATAACAGGATTATCATACCCGCTTGCCACAAAAACCGGGACATTCGCATCCAGCTTTCGTATACAAGCAATAGCTTCTTTGCCGCACAATGCACCGGGGACGGTAAGATCGAAGATCATGCCCGGATAATTTCCGATTGGCTTCCACTTCTGCTGTAAAATAATCAACTGCTTCATTGCCGTTCTTTTTACATACTACCGAATACCCAAGAGATTTTAGTAATGCTTTAAGAATTTCCCTTACAACTCCCTCATCATCCATAACGAGGAATATTCCGTGTCCTTTGTGAATTTATTACATTGTTTTCAGTTTCGGGGTTTGAAACAAATTCCGAAGCTGCAGGCAGGTAAATTGTGAAAGTAGTACCTTTACCTTCTCTGGATTGTACATCAATGCATCCGTTGTGTTGATTTATTATTGAATAGCATGTGGCCAGTCCAATTCCATGTCCATTTGTTTTGGTAGTAAAGAAAGGGTCAAAAATTCTGGTCAATAATTCTTTGGGAATACCCGTGCCGTAATCTCTTATCGTTAGTCTGACATATTTTCAATTTGGCAGTATCGGGTGTTTTTTTTCTGCAATAAAAGTATTTTGATCTGATAATTCTTTTGATCCACCCATTGGCATGGCCAGCTGGGCATTGATGATAAGATTGTCGATAACCTGGCCGATCTGGTTTTGGTGTTGCCAGGTCAATATATCCGAAAACACCTCCTGAAAGATTGTTAAAGTCGTGAGCTATGCCTCCTGCAAGAATACCCAGAGACTCCAGTTTTTGTGTATTCGGTGTGATTTCGAGAAATCTTTGTTTTTCTGCCATATCCCTGAAAACCAGATTAACACCTATTGTTTCACCATATTTGTCTTTTATAGGAGATTCCGAATCTGCTATTACCCGCTCTGTTCCGTTGCGTGAAATTAAAAGAGTATGATTAGCCAGTTCGATGACATTTCTGGTAGAAAGAACTTTTTGTACCGGGTTTTTATAAGGCATACGGGTAAGCTCATGGACAATATTAAAGACGGAGTCAATTTTTTTTCCACAGGCTTCATCTTGTTTCCATCCAAAACCTATATTATACCTGAACAGGTGGTTAGTTTACAATGAGCTGTGAGAACGACATTTTTGGTTTCATGGGTGTGAAAATCATTCGGCCTTGTTATCCTGTCAGGCAGACATGAATCTTTTTTGCCAATGCTGCGAAGAGATTCGCGCAATGGGATTGTTGCTATATATGTCAAAAATGCAATTATATAGTGTAGAATATAGTTATCAGGCAAACATATAGCATTGATCCATTGAAGACTGATGATGCTTTCGAACTATTTTCAGGGGTGTGCAATCTTGTTTCCTGAATTTAAATGAGTGACAGCCAGAGGCAGCAACGATTTAGTTTATCATGTTTGGTGCTGTTGTATAAAGCATTGTAACCATTACTTTGATATTGTATAAATTCAAAAGATATAAAGAATTTCACAAAAGGAGTGATTGTGTTAAAGAAAATTTTGACTTTCGCATTATTGTTTACAAGTATATCTTTTTCGCAGGGATCAGCAATAACAGATGAAAACATTGGAATTGGCACAAACAGAAAAAGTGCGCATGAATCTCAGTATAATAACGCTCGTACATTATTTACAATAGGATCTGTAATGACATTTGCAGGTTTAATTTCTATTACAGTATCTGGTAACGATGATCTGGTACTTCCTATAGGCGGCACACTTTTTGGTATTGGACATGCCGGGTTGATAATGACAGGCGTTAGCACATCAAAGATGAAAAGGATAGCTGTTGAGGCAAATAAAATAGAGGAATTTTCATGGGTTCCAAAATCTGGTTGGATTAATTATAGTGTTGGTTGGGGGTTAATTGCTGCTGGTATACCTGTAATGGTAATTGGTATTAACAACGATATATCACCAATGGTATTTGGTGGTATTGCAGGCCTGATATTGGGAGAAGCGATGCATATTTCAAGCTGGTTTAAATTTAATAAGAACAGAAAATACTGGACAAAAGGTTTTGAAAATAATTTAAGCTTTTTGCCAGGAATATATTTTGATGAAAACAGGAGTTGCGTAGTTAACTGTAATCTAAAATACAACTTTTGAACGGATCGTTTAATGAAAAAAATGATATTGATTCTTATCATTTCAGGTAACACTTTTAGTGCAGATATCCCGTTACAAGAAATTTCACTAATTGAGGAAAGCAGATCCTCTGATTTATATAATCCGTTTCAAATTGTGTATAGGCAAAAATTTTATTATGGTGATAGCTTTGTAGAGGAAAGGTTAGGTTTCATGGGGAGAAACATTGCCAGATATACAAAATATATTCCCGAATCATATTCATATATTAAGGCATACAAAGGATTGAAATTATCCGCTTCAGGAATGTTTCTTACAGGAATAGGGTTTACTATATACGGTATTTATCAGATTACACAGCGGGACGAACCAGGGAGCTCGCCACCGGTCTTGTTTTGTGCAGGATTAATTTTAAGCTTTTCGTCCATTATTCCGAATCATATAAGTAAATTTATGATTAAGCCTGCTGTTGCAAAATATAATGATGGAATAAAAACCAAAAGAAGATATTGAAAGTTGATAAATAGTCCAGGTAAAATCCTGACCAACAAGAGGAGTAGACATGAATTCATTCAATTCGATACGTACATGAACATTCATGTCTTGTTCCAAATGTTGGTTTATGCGCTCAGTGAAATTATATATGTAATCGGGTTTTTTGTGTGTTTCGCTGTATTTGAGACTTGAAATATGTAATTACGCGATTGTAGTCTGTTATCTGCTTAAAATACTACAATAAATTCATGTGTCCTGTTTTTACAAACCCGTCACATTCTGCTCTGATAAGATAAATACCTTTTCTGAATCTGTTTAAAGGTAATTCAATTTTTCCAGTACCAGAAATGTTATTGAAATTTTTTGAGAATACGATTTTACCATTCAAAGAGAAAATACATATTTTAACCATATTTGAGGCTGCTGCCTGTATACAGAGAATCTTACCGGTGTAATTGAGATGTAAATTCTTGTCAGGTTCATTTGAAGTATGCACCAGTGTATTTGTGCCCTGAGCGAGTACAATTTTATCAATGTTTGGGCCCCCCTGGTCATCTGTTGAAATCAGAGTAATGGTATTATACCCCAGGGAAAAGGTAAGTGTAATATCTTTTGACAACCAGGTTGTCCAGTCTGTTGTTGCTTCGAACTCAATAGATGATACCTGTTCTGTACCATTTACAGAAATTGACATAACCCGTCCACTGCCGGAGCCATTGGAAAAGGTGAGAGATACATCCCTCTCTCCTGCATCATTTACATAAACAGGAATTTCCGCAGAAGAACCTGTTTCATTGTCAAAATTAACATAGGCTTCGCCGGAAAAACCTGCATTTTTTGTTTCTTTTACTGATTTGTTCAGCATTGCATATTCCGCTTCATATGTAAAAAGGTCAACAGGCATGAATGCGGCATTAACTGTAATGTCACTAATCAAAGGAGAAACCGTAAAGGATGAGTCTTTGCCGGTGTAATCACCAGACCACTCACTGAATGTCCACCCGTCATTGGGCACAGCACTGAATGTTACCATGGTACCTTCAACCAGTTGTGAACCTTGCGGGTTTTGGGTTATTGAACCACCGGGAGTAGCTTGACCGGTTATAGTGTAATAGGTTCTTGTGTCCTGAACAAAATATGCTGTTATGTTTTTATCTGATGTCATATTAACCGTAATCGGGTTTGTGTTACCGGATAAATCACCTTCCCAGTGATCGAAGAAATATCCGCTGGAACCAGTTGCCGTTATTGTAACATCAGTTCCGTTTTCAAAGCTTCCACTTGACGGTTCCACAGTACCCTGCCCCTGTGCAACAGAAACAGAAAGAGTATAGCTCACTGTTGAAAAAGGATTTTCCAGAGTAGCTCCAGCTCCGTTTTTTGAATCTGTTATCATACTTTTTACTTCGGATGATTCATATTTTGTATACTCATAAGGAGGTGTAAAAGGCTCATTGTAGCCATCCGTTTTCGTACCATTAACATTACAATCTATTGTAAATACACCTGCCTGGCCTCCTGTACTGATAAGACCTGTGGGATTATTTACACTGTTTTCGAAATAACACCCTTCTACCCGGATATTGGACATAAACCCCGCATAAGCACCGCTGCCGACATTACTATAATAACAGTTAAGTACGTGAATTTTCCCGTATCGTGTACGCGGGCAGCGTGAATTGACATTATCCCACCAGCAATAAGCATACGTAACATTTAGTTTACCGTGGCTTATAGACTCGTTGTCACTCGATCCTATCAGGTTTGAAAAGTTGTGCTCACTGTTTGTTACATAGGTAAATTTACACCATGAGGCGGTTACATTATCTGAGCCTTTTACCACATCGAAATTTCCATCCTCACCTTCCATGACAGTACAGTGATCAAACCAGATTCTTTTGGAACCCTGTATATTAACAGCATCCCAGTTTTGCTCTGAATTTGAATTACCCGGTCCTCTTATAATTAAATTTCTAATTATAAGATTGCTGACATTAGAGATTTGAAATGAACATTTTACTGTGATGCCGGCTTTGGCACCGATAACAGTTTTATTCGATTTAAATTTCAGTACATCCCCACTCTTTCCTTTATAACCACTACCCATATCATTCATGACATGAATCACTTTGGCATCTGAGGACTCGACTGCACTTTTTAACTCTGCAAAAGTTTTTACTTTTACGGCAGCGGTATTACCACCTCCAGTAACAGCTTCTGAGAGAATCTGGCCATCATAATTCGCCCACCCAAAAGAAGAATTTAGATCCTGAGCCTGCAGCCCAAATACCAATGCTATAACAGCAACAGCAGAAACTATGAACCTGATGATCTGGTTTTTGCAGGTATCGATAGCCCGATCAGCTTTTTTTGTGGCATACAGTTTAGTATGGTATGGTATCAATTCACAATGTAAGCAGAAGGTATTTATGGTTAATGTTAATGCTTTCTCAAACCTGTTCATTTTATTTCCCCTGTTTAATTTTAAAAACGAAATCTGTATTAACCCGGTATGTCAAACCATATTTCAATTGTATACCATGATCTTGTTTACAAGACTTGTTTTTTATGTATCTAAAAAATATTCCGAATCTAACCGATGCCAAAAACATTAATACTCTGCCTTTTCGGGCACATGCTTTTCGGGGTTAATGTTTCCCTGTTTTTCAAAAAACAAGCATTGGATTGCACAATAATTGGTAAAAATTTGAAAAGGACTTCATATAGATAATATAACTGAAAAAATGAGAGTAAGTAGTGGACGGATTATTTTTTTACTTATTGCCTGACCATTTATTTGAATCAGAAGAAAGGGGACGAAAAGACAGTTTGCTGAAAAGTTATGAAAATGCGATAGGCACAGGAGGTTTTTTGAATTGCAGATTGTTTTATATCATTGTATTAATAAGGAAATTAATTCATGAAAAATGGGACGGACTACTTTTTTACTCTATTCTATGAAATTTATTTTTTTAAGTTTTCTAATTTCGGTCAACCTGGCAATGGGCCATAATCAAGGAGGCAAGGAGGTCACCCGGAGCAAGATTCTAACCAAATCACTCCGTAGTATTTGGGAGTTCATAAATGGACGTTTGAACCAAAACGAGTTTAA
>Ga0209723_1005329_pt1 | contig 13324 bp, 16 predicted proteins | sample BiotimSIPDNA_2_FD_185750 | JGI IMG/M metagenome (GOLD analysis project Ga0209723, IMG submission 185750) | Anaerobic biogas reactor microbial communites from Washington, USA - Biogas_R2 time_0 SIP DNA (SPAdes) (version 2) | ecosystem: Engineered > Bioreactor > Anaerobic > Unclassified | place... | reverse complement strand
TAGGCGCGTGTTCGCCCGCCGTTTCGTCTACCGTGCGTGCAATCCACATCGGCACAAATCCACCCGCCGCAAGGGATAGCGCGGGGGACGGCGTGGCGCTGAATGACGGGCCGGTCGGTGCGGTGTTCTCGTCGGCGATCGTGACTGTTGTCTCGCTGGCCGTTGCACCTACCGACACCTCCACGCCACCCGCACACGTGACAGTGTTAATGGTCGCCGTTGCGCCTGTGGCGTTGTACAGGAACACGCACCGATATGTAATCGCGCTCGACGGGTCTGATTGATCGCTCTGTGCGATGTCGTTGTTTTGCACCAGCAGTGGTCGTACGACAAGGTTGCCGGATAGCCCGTCCGATACACGGGTCACCTTTAGCCAATAGTCCCCGGCGTACAGCGTCGTTTCCGTGTCAAGCACAAGCGCGGTCGCCGTGCCCGTTTCTGTGCCCGGTGCATCGTGGTCAACAGACAGTGTCGCCTCTTCCTCCGCAGCGTCATACGCGACCGTGTACTTGATCGCCCCGCCCGTGTTGCACAGATCGCCCACCTGCAAGCAATACGTCCCGTCGCTGTCCACCCACGGCACGTAAGAACGCACAGGCTGGCCCGTAACGCGTGTTCCCAATCCGCTTAGGCTTCTATAGACTTCGATGGTCATGTGCTGCTCACAGTCAAGATTTGCGTTGACGCGTTGTACGCATACGTCACCGACGGCGCGGGTGGCAGGTAGTAGCGGCGTGCCGTGATCTGGACGGGATACCCGACTATGGCGTAATCGCTACGCCCGTATTTTATGGCGGGGCGCACAGTCCAATATTGTGCCACGCTGTCACTTGCGGCCATGTTGACCGTCGTTGTCCCATACAAGTCCGGCGCGGCAACATCAACATAGCGCGTAGAATACAGCGAGCCGCTCCGATATTCGCACACGGCGAATGAGCCGTAGTTCCCAGCGTACCATTGGATAGCCATGCGGCGACAGGCATACGAATTTGTGCAGCGTGTGCCGTACGCCGTGATCTCGATTTCCGGCGGGCGTGAGGCGCGGGTGTAGATTGTGTACTCCGTGTCGGCCCAGTTCTCTTCGAGCCGCGCGCCGTCAAGCCAAATATCCACACCGCCCGCGCTGAACGTGTAGGTATACCCGCCGTCTATTTTTGTTATGGTGTCAATGGTCATTTATGGCACCTCCACCGTCGTTACAGATACCGTGCCACCCCCACCCCAATACCAAGAATATTTAGATATCCAAAATGATGTGTCGCTCTCGTTGCACATTCTGTCGTATATATAATAGGGCCGCTTTTGTGCGTAATATGAAAACACATCGCCATCGCCAATGTAAATAAAAACATCTTCCCAATCCCCATAACCCTCTTGGGCCAAAATGGTATTTTCACATGCGGGTATTTCCGCCGGGATACCGGAGTCAACATCAAATGTAATGGTATTGCTATCTGTTAATCGCCCAGCATATTCTCCGCCCACATATACGTCCAGTTCGTAACCACTAGGCCACGAATAGGCAGGAGCATTAATGTACGCGGACAGCACAAATCTAGGGTATGATTTGCCGCCGCTCGGTGCTTGATATCTATTTGGTTTTGGTAGGGAAGGTATTTCTGTCTGGTATTCATGAGTACCAGCACCGTCATACCATCTATAAGTATATCCAACTCCTCTCAGAGTAGTGGAATCACTTACGCCTATAGTCGGCGCATAAGCTGTCGGGCCAGAGCCTACACTATAAATACCACTCTGGAGTAGACTCCCTGTTAATGCCCCGTACTTATACGTAGACCCCCCATCCGCTGTTTTTACGTTTGTTCCTATAGGAAAATCTTCGCCACCTTCTTCGTGGATAGTAGATAGGTGTAAATCAGAATAGTCCATAGGCTCAAAGGAAAAAAGAGGCCCTGTTAATACATCAGTTTCCGCTGGTTGCGTCATGTTGTATAGATCAATTTTTACCCTGATTAATCCTTCATCCTCCTCTGCATATATAAATTGAAAATCGTCAAACTGTAAGCGCATAACGGTTATTATCTTGTGCCACTCTTCCCTATATACAAAATCGCCGTAATTGCCTGCTAATATTTGTATTAGGGATAGTGCCTGCATAAGCCCGATAAAATCGGAACGCAATGTAAGTGGCACAGGATTACTCTTTGTGCCTGGTTTACCCCACTGCCATTCAAGTCCGTCCCCACGATCCATTGGTTGTGATTTTATAATTGCAATTATGAATATGTAAATTGCTAATAAAAACTTAACTTGCTTCTGTATTGTCTGCTCGTGAATTGCGAGCACATCTTCGGGGTCTGGATACGGTGTTGCCGTCAGGTTATATAAGTCGATGTTGCCTGAAGGGTCAACACCATAAGACGTATAGAAAAATGTAGCATACGCCCGCGCTAATTGCGCCCACACATCGCCATCATTGAAAGCCTTTCCAGTTAGGCTAATCCACGTCTCAGACCATGAATTATCTATGGTGTGCAAGGTCATACAGGAACTCCGCTAAGCGTGGTGTATTTATCCTGCGGGTAATATCGGTCTTGCGGATATGTGCAGGACCATTCTTGATTATCGCCCGTGCCGGGGCTGCCGAGTTCTATTGTGCCTTGCGTAGAATCCAGCCAGAATACTTTGACTGTACCCGGCGCGGTCGGCACTGCGGGCAATGCAAGCACGCGCAAAAGACCATCACCGCCGCCTACGTTCTTTTGTCCGCTCGGGCCGTCGAGCATAATAGAAACAGTATCGCCAAACGGCATTATGCGTATGCCTGGTCCCGCCTTGATGCTGCGCAGCGTATGGCGCGGTATCTCGTTTAATTCGCGCGCCGTAACGCGCTGGCCTTGTCGGAATAATTCACGCATTAGAATTTAACCAGATCGCCAAAATTTTTATATTTGTAGTGGCGCACCTCTTGTATTGCGCCGTCATCTTTATGGTCCCACACGTCTTCAGGGACCATGCCGGTATTAGGGTCTTTCCAATAGTGCCACGTGTTCCACCCGCCCGCGCCCGCGCCCTCAGAAGACAGCGGCGAGCCGGGGCGCGTCATGAATCGGTAAGTCGTTTTTACGGTGTAGCTGCCGTCTTCGCGCATACCGACGACCATCACGTCAACACCCATGCATAACACATTTCCCTTCGGGTGGCCGAAGAACGTGTCATCGTTGATCGTGTGCCGCCATGCGCGTAAATCAGAGATATAATCCACCAGCCCGCCACGCTCCACCTTCTTGTATTTCGTGCCCGTAATTTCCTCGCACGCGATATACACGTCGGCCTCGCCCGTCTGATTCTCATACGTGGTGTACGAGAACGCCATGCTGCCCGACCCACACGCGGCGGCAAAATCAACGGACGGCGGATAAGATAGTATGATTGGGTTGCCCGCGACATCAACCGTTGTACGCTCTTGCAGGCTGGAGCAGTTTACCTCCCATTGCATTTGATTAATTCGAAACGCAGACTGATCGAGCGTCACCTCTATCAGATAATCACCGTCTTGTTGTCGCCCAACAATCGACGCGGCCGCCGACGCCGCGCCGGTATCATACCGATCTAAAGCCTCATTAATTGCATCTGCAGTAGTACCTGATACGACCTCATTGTATACTCGTGTTTCGCGGACAATCGCACCGTATTGTCTTGCCTGGTCTTGTTTTTTCGGCGTGGTCATAATCTAAATCCCCCGGCGTTCTCGTACACGATCCGCTCAAGGAATGTGTTTGTACGCTTAAGTTCCGCTAGTTGTTGCTTGCCGGTGTCGCCTGCTGTGCCGCCACGTAACACACCTGCGATCTGCGACGCGGTCGCCATGCCCGCCGTACCGGGTGTATGTGGTGTTGACGCGCCGCCCATCGGGTAAATCATCGACATGCCGGGAGGCGATGAACCGCCGAAACCGTTCATGGGTAACGGGCCTTGCATCCACGGCGCGCCGCCAAACATTCCCGGCATTGCGTCGGCCACATTGCCCATGGCGCCCATGAGTGATTGTTCCGCCTGCATAGCGATACGATTCCACAAGTCAGGACTGCCGATACCCGCCATCATAGCCTCATTCAACATTTGCATCTCACCAAGATATTTCTCGTAGGGCGTGCGCGTGGATTCGTAATTAGCGTTCATCCACGCCTGCAACTCTGATAGCCGTTGCGTTTCGCCAGACGCTTCAGATAATTGGTTCTTTGCATTCGCCACGGCGCGCGCGTAGGTATCTTGTGTTATCGTGCCTGCGGCAAGCACCTGGTTTAACTTCATGATCTCAGTCATGTATTTTTCTGTTGGCGTCTGATTCGCAAGCGTGTACGATTCGCCTAAAGACTGCATCTTCGCGGCGTATGCCTCTTGTGCGCGTAGGTCTTCTTCCATCGCCTTTTTACGCGCAATGGATTCAGGGTCCACCCGCTCAAATTCAACACGCGCCAACTCAAGCGCGGATGCCCATTTCTCCGCGCCGCCCTCACCGTATGCGCCCGCCGCAAACTCTTCGTTAATATCATGCACGGCCTGTTTATATTTTTCGGCGGGAGTGATCATTCCCTCAAGCCGTTCCGCGCCGCGCATCATCACTTCATTAATTTTTGCCTGCTCTTCAGCAAGTCTCTTTTCTTCCTCTGCTACTAGCGCCAATGCTTCAGCACTCGCCTTTACAGGTGGCGCGTCAAAATGTTTCCCCTGTACGGCCTTGCCCATAAATTCCGAATAGTCGGCAAATATGTTAATGACGCCATACCATGAGTTTTTTAGTCGGACCCATGATTCTGATAGTCTATCGTTCGCCTCTTCAATTCGAGCCAAGTCTTCATCGGACATTAGCCCCTTAACAGATTTTGCGGCGCGGTCAAGTGCTGGACCTAGGTCTTGAAATAATAGTGTGAGTTCCGCGCCACTCCTACCGAATAGGCCCATCATTACGGCGGTGCGTTCTGATTGTGTTTCGATACCTCGCAGTCCTGCCGATAGTGCGCGTAATTGATCTATCTTCCCCATGTCATTTAGTGCGTCCGCACTTAACCCAAGCTTACCAAATAACGTTTCCGTCACTTTTGAATCAGATGCGCCAAGTGATAATTCGCCGATGCGCCTCGAGAGTATGTCTACTCCCTTGGTAACCTTTTCGATAGAGCTGCCGCTTAATTCTGCGGCAAGACCTAGCGACTGATATTCCGAGGCTGCAATGCCAAGCCTTCTCGATGTTTTGGCGAGGTCGTCCATGTCTTGCATTGCGTTTTTGATGGACCGGCCAATCATCATAAATGAGGCGGCGACGCCCGCGCCAATTAAGCCGCCAGTGAGTGTAGAGCCGAGCCTCTTTGCTTGTGCAGAAAATTTATTTAGGCTGGTCGCGGCCACGTTAGTTTGCGTGACGAACTTGTCCACCTTTGCGATAAAGTCGATTACAAGTTGTTTGTATGCGTCAGCCATGTTTTTTTTCTTCTATCTGCTTCAAGTACGCGCCCGCCTTCAAATTTATCTGCCGCTCAAGGTCGCTTACGCTTGGCATGGGCCGCTCGAATTTATTCCACGGCAGCGACTCTAGCACGTCGTATACGTCCATCTTTGCGCCCGCCGCTGACGCCGTTATGCTCGCCTGTATCGCCGCCATCCATTCCGCGCGCTCCGGCCCGATACATTCCGCGCGGTCATAGCCGATCCAGCCAATGAACTCACGCCAGCCCATGCGCTCTATCTCGCGCTTCAACTTTCGCAATCCAAAAGCCAGACGGAAACAAAACCCGTCTAGCCATTCGGCAAGTTTTTTTCCTCACCGCCGCCCGATTCGGTGGGCGCGTCCGCGTCACGGTCGCCCACCATCGCGTCGATAAATTCACCGACGTGCAGCGCGGCGCGCAGGTGTGGAGCAAGCGCGGGGATGTGGTGGAACGGCACCTTTACAGGCTTGCCGTTTTCGTCCGTGACAAGCCGCTCGATGAGGAACGGGATGTCCTCGAAACGCTTTGCAAGAAAGCGCATGACGGACGCCTCTACCTCATCGGGCTTCACTCCCTCTTTCGGCTCCACCCAATAGCGCCGCACCCATTCGAGACCGCCTTCAACGTCTATATCGTCCTTGACGTTGTAAACTATGCCGCCGATTTCAACGCGCATAATCAGGTCTCGTAACTGGTAACGAACGTGTAACGGGTCGTGCGCACGCCCTTGACAGATGCGCCATAGCCGACTTCCGTACACAGGCAGTCACCGAAGTCTTTCGTTACGGTGCCGCCGAGTACGAGGTTGCCGACCGTGCCTTTCACAGCTGCCGCGTCGCCGAGACAGTCGATAGTGCCGGATATCGTGATGATGCCCGCCTGGTTGTTTTCGCGGCTGTGGCTCAGGTCCGTTTCGTCAAGCACGATCACGCCGTCCGTCAAGTCGAACCCGGTCACCTGTCCGAGGGAAGTGGAATTAAAAGTACAGGTGATTCCTTCCGCTGTTGCTACTGAGGCCATATGGGTTACCCCCTTTTGTTAAATTCTGTTTTTACTTCGTCATACATGCCCGCGATGTATTCGCGTGACATTTCGCCCTTGCGTATATCCCAAACTTTGTCAAACCAGCCGCCGGAACGCTTGGCATATCGGTTTACCAGCCACGCGTATTTGTGCGGCCATTTCTCTACGCGCTCTTTCACGTAGCCCTTTAACGCCTTGCCCCGCTTGGACAACTTGCGTTGCTGTGTTTCTACGCGCACGGTCGTTTTATAATCCTTGCGAACACCGATATAGAAGTTGTAGTTCTTCCTCTCTTTCGCGCCGATGGCTTTCTTGGTCGCACCCGTACGCACTGGCGCGGCGAACTGTTGCGCCTTGGCCATGTTTCGCGCTACGCGCCCCTGTACGCGCCGCCGTATCTGATTCACCTTCTTGTCGGTGAAGGAACGTAGCATGTGTTCCAGTCGTGCCGTATCGTGGCGTATCGAAAACATGCCGCTCATCGCACGTCCCCGTCTATGGTCACGCGAAAGCCGACAATGTCCGTCGCCGCGCTATGCTGTGCGCGGGAAAACGCATCCTCACCGCCGGGATACCAGGCAAGCACACGCCATGTGGTTTGTGCTTCAAGGTCGGCCATGATCTCGGACACCGATGCGCCCAGCGTTCCGAATACGGTTTCGTCCGAATCCGATTTTGAGCAATCATCAATGAACTCGATTACGACATGCGGTTCGGTGTAAAACGTTCCATCCAGCGCAACACAGTCACGTTTCCATGCGCCATCGTGATATACGACGGCAACAGGAAAATCAGTCAGGTCGCCGCGAAAATACTTCACGTGCTCTTTCGCAAGTGCTGCGGTTGCTTCGCTGACCCATGCGCGGAAAGCGGATGACGCGCCCAGTAGATCACGTATCGTGGACAGGTCGTATGTGAGTTCCGTTACCATTAGTAGCGACGCCCCGGACCACCGACGCTGTTCACTTCGACGCGCTCACACTGATATGTGTGCGTTGCGCCGTTGCTCACAGATTCGCTAAGGATCGTGTATTCAACTGTATTTACGGTCAGCGTGCAATCACGCGGCGAAAGGACAAATCCGACAGGCGGCACGCAAACAAATTCCGCCTGCATGGATGTTTCCTCCCATGCCGCATCCATCGCGCTTGACTGGTCGCGGGGTGTGAGGATACCCGTTACCGAGTAGTCCTCACCCCCCGAATCGGTCAGAGTTGCCGCAACGCCGAAACACTCAAGCATGGTCGGCCATTGAGTCTCGTATAGCGTTGCGTATAGGGTCATGGCTTAGGTAAGGCCCGTCGCTACGCGCTGTACCAGCGTGGTATCCCAGGTGTTGATCAGCTTCTGGTTGCGCCCGCGATACACCTCGGTGCGCGTGGCCTCGACGTAATAGTTCTCGATGATCACGTCGTTGGCCCCATCTTCCGACCACACCAGCGCGCGGCCAAGGCATGCGGTTTCGACCGGGTCGCCTTCGTTGGCCACCAGCGCAAGCGCGACATGGGTGACCGGGAACACAGCGCCAAGGCTTTTCGCGTTGCCCTTTGTGCCGCTGTTCTTGACGGCGGTCCCAATGATGACTTTGTCGATGCCGACCAGCGTAGCGATACTCTCCAGTACGGCCTGCTGTCCGAGCATGGTGGCGCCGGGGAAACGCCCCGTCACTTCCGCATTCAGCGGCAGCGCGGCGGCTGCTTTGCGCCCCATGATCAGCGCGTTCGGCAGCATGCCCGTGCGCGCGTAGAACGCTTCAATGCCGGTCTGCAGGTCGGTAAGGGGCTTGCCGCCCGAAGCCGTCCACGCAGCCGTAGCGGACGTGGTGGTCGCCGTGGAGGCAAACACGATGCCGGACGCCACGCCCTCGTAATACAGGTCGTGTTTCATGCGCAGGCGACGCGCGGCCCCCTGCTCCCAATCATAGGTCAGGACGCGACCGTCGCCGTAATTGAAGGGAATCTCAAGACCCTTCTCGCGAATCGCATACTGTTTTTTGGAAAGCTCGATGTCGATCCGGTTATACGAACCGCCGGGATTCCGATCGAGATCGTCCTCGGCAAGATAGGAGTCGACCGTCTCGACCTCCATTTCGCCGTATTGCAGGGGCACTTGTGCAGCCGGGAAGATCTCCGGATAGGCAAGTTTGACGCCCGCCGGATTGTATTCGCGGTACGCGTCGGCCAGGTCAGGGCGGGGAGTTGCCAGCCCGCCGGAAGCCGTAATTACTACGCTCATTTGTCAATTCCTCCTTTGAGGGTTGTGGTTAGGTTAGGTCGCCGGAACAAGCGGGCCGACCGGGAAATTGTCCAGTTCACCGTTCGCGATGGCGTCACCGGCGGACGCATATCCACCAAGCAACACGCATTCGATCACGGCGTAGGCGTCCGCGTCGGACGTTGCACCTTCAAGCGCAAAGCCGATGATTGCGTCACCGTCGCCGACCGGGGCGATGGTGCCCGCCGTTGTGCCGTGCGTGAACCAGCCGCCGGCGGCGATGGTCTCGCTGCTGTCCAGTTTCAGGTAGCGGCTCCCGGCAACATTGCACATGCGCACAGCGGCCACGCCGTTCTCAGAACTGGCCTCGGTGCTACCGAGCAGGATTTCGCCGGACGCATTCACAAACGGCGTGATTTCTCCGTCGCTGTTGAACGAGACCAGCAAGTATTCACGGATATCAGCGCCATCCACTACAGGGAGCGTTTTGATTCCGTCGTTGTAAACTCCAGACATGTTCTGTGTCTCCTTTAGTTACCGGCGTGCAGCCGGGTGAAGGTCGGGAAATTCCTTGGACGCTTTGCGTCCCGCCTCGGCCATGCCAACGCCGTCACGCTTGGCGATGTGCGCCAGGGCTTCGGTCCAGTTGGTAGGCTTGGAAGCGGTGGGCGCGCCGCCCGTATTTTCCAGGGCATCCTCGCCGTTGTTTTTTGCCACCAATTTGCGTACCTCCTTCAGTTCGGCGCGTAGCGAGGCGATTTCCTTGCGGGCCTCTTCGTCCTCGACAACCTCTTCTTCTTCGCCTTCGCCTTCGACAACCTCTTCCTCTTCGACCTCTTTGTCTTCGGCGGGGGGATCGGTTTCATCTTCCTCTTCTTGCGCCTTAATCTTTGCCTTCAACGCCTCGTTTTCGGCGCGGAGGCGTTCCAGTTCCAGCCGTTCTTGTTCGGCCATGTCACGGTCTCCTTCTGCGGAACTCTCCGCTGTTAGGGGTTCTGCCTCCACACCGGAGGCGTTGACAATCGCATCTATCAAGCCCTTTGCGAGGGCTTTTCTTGCCCCCCATGTACGGCCCGATTTGATTTCCTCTATATCTACGCCAGGGCGCGCGGCGGCGACATCGGCGTAAAACTGATTCGCCACCTCATCAATGCGCTCCTGTATTGCGGCTAGTTGCTCCTCTGTGTACCCGTCGATTCCTGCGCCCTTGAATTCGCCGGAACGGACTACAATTGTCTTGTCATCGGGATTGTTGTACAGGCCCACGTACACACCTATGCCGCCCGCCTCGGCCATGCGATTAGCCTTTACTGTCGTTGCGGTCGTGGTGAGCCAATAAGCGGCGGAGGCACTCATGTTTTCCACATGTGCGGTAATTTGTTTTTCTTGGGCCAATGCGCGTAAAGCGTCGAGAGCCCTGTCTATACCTTGTATTGCGCCCCCGCCGCTTGAAACCCACATGGACACGTTAGGGCTTTTGCTGTTCCCCGCTATCGTCGCCTGTTCGATAATTTCGTCGTAGCCGGTGACATCCATGCCCCAATCGCGCAGGCTGATACCGAAAAACTTCGGCACCGTCGGCAGCAATAGACCAGAGATAACGATGTCGGCTTTGCGCTCTACCTGTGTCGGGCTAGCGGTTTCTGCGTGCGGCCCGCCACGCTTATCTATTTCGGCCTTGACTTCCGCCCACCTCGCAAGCGCGCGGTTCAGAAATGCCATATCAGCCAACCACAAATTATTCAGGCTGTGCATCTGTCCCAGCCTCCTCTGTGTTTGCCCCCTGCTTGACTATCTCGGCCTGCTCTGTTTGACCGACAGGCAATCCGGCGAACGGTTGCCACGGCACGCGCTCGCCCGTTTCCACTTCGATTTCTTGCGCGATTTTGATAGCCTCGATAATCTCGCGTTTGCGTGCGGCGCGTACGTCCTCGTACTTGCGTTCGCGCGTCTTGCAGGCCTCCTCGTAAGACATCAAGCCAAGCCCGATTTTCTTTTCGGTCGCGTTGGCCTCTTCCAGTTCGTTGATCCATGGGAATTGCGGAAGCACCCATGAATGCATGCGATTCTCTAGTGTGTCTTCCAGTTCGCCCGTGGTAATCCACTCTTCTAATTTCCATTTGTAGAGCGGCTCGTAAAAATCTACGACCATGTTATCGACAAGGTGGTTGAATGATTTTTGAGCAAGCACCAGGGCGCCGCGCATCTGTGAGAAGTTGGATTTGGTGAAGTCCATCAACACAAGTTCGAGCGGCATGCCAAATGGAATACCAAGCATGCGACAGAACAGTGTCACGGACGCTGGAAAATCTTTCGATGGTCGGTTATGGTCAATCGGTATCAGGTCTTCCATGTCGGAGCCTTCAAACACGATCGAGTAGGGCATCTCCAACACGGTCAACCCGCCATTATTTGTGGTGGTATTGCCGAATGGCGTACCCGTCCCGCTGCTGTGTTTCAGCGCAAGCCGGGAAAGCAGTTGCCACGTCAGCGCCTCGGAGTCCAGCACGTCATTGATGCGATGTAGCATCGGAAAAGCGGTCTGGCAGGGAGGCACGCCGCGCACACTGGAGGGGCGTTCGCGCTCGCACATGAACAAAACGTTGGACGCCTTGACGGGCTTGGGTATATCAAGGTTGCCGTTGACGTAAGCCGACATATAAAATTTGGTCGGCCTGCCGTAGGCGTCCGTGCCAATCCCCTGCTGTATGCCGTCGTGCGCCTGGATCTGCTCCGACTCACACAGTTGCACCTTGCCGCCCTTGACCTTCAGCGCGATTCCTTCGCCCGTCTCAAGGTATTCGCGCATGTACGCGCGGGGAAGTTTCGCACCGTCATACCGTCCGCTAATTTCGGCGGTGGCGATCCAATCGGACCAACGTTTGCTTACCTCAGAATTCGGCGTGACAAGTTCGTAGCCGTTGCCTATTGCAAAATCCACGCACCTGCCGATGATGCCGCCGTACAACAGGTTGTCGCGTGCAAATTCGCGAGACTGATTCACGAGACGGTCGCGTGACGTTTGCTCGTGCCGTGCGCCTGAAGCGCGGGTAGGTGTGGTGCCGTCAACATCGCGCATGACGCGCGCGCTGTGATAACCCATGGACCCCATGATACCGAGCGGACCGTAAGACAATTTGTACGTGTCGTGCTTGATGGTCTGTATCGGCGCGGGCGCGCGCATCGCTACTGTAGGCTCTATGGCCTTGCGTGGTTTGCGCTTGGTAGTCATGAGCGGACAGGCCTCACGCGGGTAAAGGATGCGCCTGTCGTGGCATTGGACAGCGCCACCGTCATCGATTGCAGGCGTTTAATTTCGTCGTCATAAGGGGAGAAGGTGAGATTGCTGCCAGCACTGCCCATAGATTGCGCGCGTATTTGGCGCAACATTAACAGGGCCTTCAGTGCATTGGCGCATTTCGTGGCGTCGCCCTCATATGGGAGATTCGCCTCGTACAGCTCTTGGTAGTAAGCAACAGTTTGCGTAGCCATGCGCTTAGGATATAGCGCGGAGGGGATTCAAATAACCCTATCTACTCAAGATATTGAGTCAAATAAGGGTGCCTGATTTTTTGTATCTGGCAGAGCAAATGCAACATAAGCGGTACTGCGTGGACTTGAAACGGTCGTATCCCTTGCAGATGGTCTGCAGGCTTCCGCACTGAGGACAGCGGCTCTTTGATTGGAAGGAATAGACTAGTAGCGGCTCTTCTGTTTCGCGGGCATTGCGGGGGCGTTGCTGATTTTTGGGCTTGCGGGTTCCGCCGATACTACCCGCACCCCCGCCGCCCGCGCGGCCATCGCCGCATAGCCCATGCTGTCGAGCCAGTGATTCTGCTTTCGCTTTGTTTCCCATACGACAACTCCCTTTTTGACAACTTGTTTTTCTGCGGTTATGTGCTCGAAAAATTCCGCGTGACCGTCCGGCTCTGTGGTGTGAAATAGCGTCACACAACCGGGCTGATCTTGCGGCGTGGCGAAGCGGCGGTGTACCCACGATTTCGCGTCATCCGAATCGACAGCAAAGCCTATGTACCGCGTCCCTTGCTCTGTCTTGCGTTTGACTTTGTGCCAGCCCTCGCCTATCGCCTTGACCTCGCCCCCAACGTCGCGCGGCTTGCTGTATGCTCGCCGGAACTTGCGGAAGGCGTTGGACGCGCTAAAGCCCTGTACGGGGAACAGGGGCGGTACGATAGTAGACACCACCACGTCGGGCAACCAGCGCGCGTCCACAAGCCCGCCTGTGATCTTCCATTGGCGCGAACTGCGGATCTGCTGCCAGTTGTTTTTCGCCAACGCGTTGACCTCCACTAGTCCAAGCCTGACAGCCTCTTCTTGCCCGTAATTCTGGTATGGATTTTGGATGCGCCCGTAATCAATCACATGGCCGGTGCCGTCCATCTTCCACGCGGCGCACACCCAATAAATCAACTTTGCGTGCACGTCCGCGCCAAAGGTGAGCAGGTCCGCCCACTCAGGGATGATGCCGCGACGGAGCACGGTCTCAATCGTGGTGACAGAATCGAGGTTGACCATTTCTTCAAGGTCTTCTTCTATTATTGATTGGTATGGCATGGCCCACTTGAACTGGTGCTGCACCTTCTCCGCATCATCCCGCTCCATCTCAGGCCTCTGTG
>Ga0209723_1005309_pt1 | contig 13362 bp, 10 predicted proteins | sample BiotimSIPDNA_2_FD_185750 | JGI IMG/M metagenome (GOLD analysis project Ga0209723, IMG submission 185750) | Anaerobic biogas reactor microbial communites from Washington, USA - Biogas_R2 time_0 SIP DNA (SPAdes) (version 2) | ecosystem: Engineered > Bioreactor > Anaerobic > Unclassified | place... | reverse complement strand
GAAACGATCATGCCAACTGCTGTCTGAAATTGATACTTTCCCTCTGACTTCGTAAACACGTTTCAACTCCGTTATAGTTCGATACAACTGTGAGCCATAGCCGATCGCGAGAGTCCAAAACATTATAACTGGATCAATCTTTCTTTCCCTTTCGATCAATCCGCTCTCTTTTGCTTTATCTCGAATCCACTTGGATTCAAACATCCTGGTTAGCTCTTGCTCGACTATATCTTTCTCATTTTGTGATACCCCGTTTCGCATACTAATCCCTTGGATTGAATATAGTATCACATATACCATATAAATCTTATTAGATGAACTATTTCGGAAGATAAATTAATGTGTATCTATAACGATTGTGCTAGGTATGATCTGCTAACCGAAGACGCATGGGCATATTTCAGACTATGCTTTAAAGGATATGGAAGAAGCATAGCAAACCGATGCAATTTGGAATTCACGCTAAGTCCTCATAAACCTTCTGTAAAATCTTCGCTGACTTATCCCAGGTGTAATTCTCCGCAATAGTCTTCCTTGCATTCCTGCCTATTTGATTGTTATCGGCATCCAACACGTCGAGCAGCGTCTTTTTTAAGCTTTCCATATTTCCTTTTTCGTATAAATATCCGTTTTCACAATGCTTTATAACTTCTGCGATGCCGCCGACATTGCTGCCTAAGACTGGCTTTTCCATTGCCATTGCTTCTAAAAGCTTCAAAGGAGTTACCGTTTCTGCAGAGACTGTGGATGGTCGAGGGATGATGAATGCATCACACATTTGATAATAAATTGGCATCTCATCATAATGAACCATCGGCAAAATTTTTACTTGATGATATTTCTTAGAGAGCGCAATAATTTTACCATCTTCTGGGCCATGGCCGATGAATAAAAAAGAAGTATCAGGTTTTTCTGTGATTATTGAAGGTATGGACTCAGCGAGATCGAGCATACCGTTGATCTGATCCATAAATCCTGCATACATGACAATGTTATCTGAGAGATTTAATCTCTCTTTTATTTCCTCTACCTTTGTTTTACGTTCATTTTTTGGTGAAAATTTGTTTATATCCGCTCCATTCGGGACTACAGTTATTTTCTCATCAGGTATCCCGTATCGGATGGAGAACCAATTCTTTAATGATTTAGTAAGAGTAACAATGTGATTGCAGGATTTTAGCTGCCTTTTAGCCATTGTATCTATGTAAAAGGCATTGACATACCCAGTAACACCATATTTATGATCTAATTCTGCGGTATGTAATTCTATTATAAATGGTTTATTGGTTATTTTGCTTAATTTTTTGGCGGCTTTCGCGAAATATGATGAATTATGTGCATGAATAATATCAAAGTCTTCCGATTTTGCCGAGTCGAACAGCCTCATTGGTTTCTGATACATTGTATTGATGAAACGCATGGGAGCTAATCTTCTAAACGAAAAAAATGATTGCATTGACTCTCGTTTTACTCTTATATTATTAAAATATTCTTCTTTTCGTTCTATTTGATCTCCGCTAATCGTTCTATCTGGAACGACTAATAATATTTCATATGGAATGTTAAATAAAAGATTATATAATCTTATAGTTGCTCCGCTGTATTCAGGGAAGAATGCTAAAGCAAAATGCAGTATTTTCAATTTAATACTCTCCTCACACTTTCATTCATTCTTGAAAAAATTAGCTCAACAGAACATCGCTCCCCCTATTTGTATATATTTTGTTCTGCTCTTTGAGCAATGAATAAGTATCATTCATATTAAAAAACATCGGGGATCCCAATTTTGGATTAACATACACTCCTATTCTTCCAAGAACATTTATTGCACCTAGATAAATATAAGACTTATCTTCTATTCGCTCTGTAGTATTAGATAGTATGCGCATCTGAGATGATTCCGGAATGAGCCTCCCATAACCAACTAATGCCCGTTCGCCAGTTGCAAATGACGCATAGATCTTTTCATCGCTTTTCATCACATTAGATAGCCATTTTGCACTAAATACATCCTCTTCCGATATTATTTTTATATAAAATTGAGCTCTATATTCTGGATATTCTGAATTTTCAATATTGTCCTGACTCAAAGATATTGAGTTGGGATAATCCTTCGATATTTCAAAGATAAAACCCGTATTAAACATCAACAATATTACATACAATATTGAAATAATTTTCAGCGACTGTTCTGCACGCAGTTTGACTATCGCATTAAAAAAATTAATACCACCTATAACTGCAAATGGTGATATAAAAAAAAGAGATAGGCGATAAAGTCTTTCTGGATTCATCACTGCAAAAAATGGAATTACAATACTTGCAAGACAGATTGCAAACCAGTATAAAGAAAACCCTATATACTCTTTTTCAAATTTCGTTTCTCTATGTTTTTGCAGTACATTCAAAATGCCTATGCTAATTAGCAATGGTATGGCTAATTGAAGGACTTTATTAATTCTATGCAGCAATGAAGCGGATTCACGCACTAAGAGTGCTGCCCCTCGTGAAGTTTCAGGGCTTAAAAATTCTATGAAAATGGCATTTGCAATCTGGTCTCCTAGATGTATAATCATATTCAATGCAGATGAACTTGAAACGTACATATACCACGCTATAGTAAATATTATAAACAATAATGAAAACTTAATAGATATTAATTTATTTACATTTTTTATTGTGTAATTTTTGAACAGAAATTTTTTTGCTTTTATCGTTTCCTTTTCTCCAATGATAAAATATCGAAACTGTTCCCATTGTCTATTTATTGTGGGATTTTCATTCAAAAAGCGCAAGAACAAAACGAAAATTAGTGAGAACATAAATAGATAGGAAGTGCCATAATGGGACATAACTAATGAAATAGCAAAAATTACAGATAAAAACTTTTTAATAGATATTTTCATTCTTTTATCTGTTATTAACATTATTAGTAAAACAAGGAAGATTTCAGCTATTATCTGGTCCTGACCTGGAAATCTTAGAAAGCATATAAGGTAGAAAGCAGATAAGAAAGCTATTTTATAATCCGTAATTTTTTGAAAAATATTATACAATCCGAGATATATAATAGAGCATAATCCGTAGTATATTATATTAAATATTGAAGCTAGATCCATTGCGCAAATAATGTGAAATATCGGAGCAAGCATTACCGTACTTAATGTCGCATTGGAATTATGTGCCATTGTTAAATCCCACATTGAGTGGGTGATTATGGAATTAATGAGGGAACATACTAAAGCTAGATCATGTTCGTTTATATATATGGGGGATATTAATGAACGATGAAATATAAGTGATATTGCAATAACAAAAATTGCTAAAGAATATAACCCTTTAGGAATAAAATTGCTAAAAATGATTACTAGAGCAACAATTGAGATCATAACGATCATCAACATCAAAAGAATATTATTATGATAGTAATTCACTAGATAAGTGCCTAATACCGCCATAAAAGGAATTAAACATACGAACAGTACTGGTGGAGATAAAACCTCCCCAAGATCAATTAGACTCGGAGTGTCACTATCATTATCCCTTATATAACTTAGAATACACAAAAACAGGACAATTGCGCTTATCGTAGTAACCAGCGGCATGAGCGAAATCGGTCCAAAAATTCCGAAAAATGGATAGACCATGTTCATGAGAAGTCCAGTAAACATTAGGGTTGCAATGCTCAGGCCAATCGTGCAAAGTAGCGTTTCGATATTGCCGAGATTGTGTAATTTTAGAATTCTGAGAATTAAAATGCCAGGTACAAATAAAAGATAAATGAAACCTATTAACTGTCTTAAAATTGGAATCTGTAAACTTACAGCATCTAACCCGATAGCACCCCACATTGCAAGCTGGATAGAGAGTATTACGCTGAGAAATCTTTTAATTTCCCAATCGTTCATCTGGAAAAAATTAATTATATACATAAGAGTAGTTAAGCTATATTTTTCATGGACTCATATACGTCTTGGATTTTTGGTAAAACGACATCGGGAGTATAATGCAATTGAAATTTATTATATCCTGCAACACCCATGCTTAATGCTATATCAGAGTTTCTTATTAAAAAATTAATGGCAGTAGCAAGTTCCTTTGGGTTATTGGGTGGGACGAGGATCCCTGTCGATCTATCATCTACAATATTTATTAGTCCCCCTGTAGCCGATGCAATTATCGCTTTCTTATAGCACATTGCTTCAATTGCGACCAATCCGAACGTCTCTGGCAATGTAGAGGGTATAACAACAAATCTACATCTTGAATACGCCTCCAAAACTAGACTTCTCGGAGCATCTTCAAATATCAAAATATTTCCGCTTATTTTATATTCTTCTTTTAAAGATTTCTTACAACACATAACTAACTTTGTATTTCCATCATTAATCATATTAAACGCATTAATTAATATATCAGCACCTTTATAGTGTGTTAAGGATCCGACAAACAATATAAAATCGTCTGGTAGTATAATAGAATCATTGTTTGTCATAGCATCCTTTTCATTGGCATCATAAAAGTTTGGTATTACTGTGATTCTGTTTTTATCGATATATTTTGAATGCATATCTTTAACGAATGGTGATACTGCGATGAATCTATCCACATTTTTAAGATTATTCTTTTGAGATATTATTCCGAGATATCGAAATAAAGACGCTGTTAATCCGAATTGCTCCTTACTGCAATGAATACAATCATTTGTAAAGCATTTTTTGCATATTATAGTTCCTTTCATTAATGTCTTTGTGGGGCAGATAAAGCCATAATCATGTATCGTAGCTATGAGTGGAATATTAAATTTCTTTTTTAAGTAGATTGCAGAGTAGAGCATCCAACCATGCGCATGAATGACATCTGGCTTTTGATTATTAACTATATCACTTAATTTTTTTATGAATGTTGGATCTGGAATTGGCAGAGAAGCCGTTCGGCTAACACTTTTAAAAAATAATATTGGAATTTTTTGAAGAATTCCGCTCATTCTATAAATTGTGAGGTTTTCATTTTTTTTTATTGATGATATGTCCTCTTGTCCAAGCATACATACGATTACGTTATAATTAAGCCTGGATAGGCACTCTGCCAATGATTTTACATATATTTCAGTCCCACCCATATTGGGGGGATATTTCGGAGACAATAACAGGATCTTCATATGCACATCCTTATAAACTTCAGCGTCTTTTGAGTTCATATTTTAGGTAGTCTCCCTATTTTGTGTTGTTCTCTTTTGGCACCATTATGGTAAACACGAACTCTTCAATTGTCCAGACAATATCGGTTAGACCGGCCATAGCTGGAGTCCCAGGTTCCCACTTTAATGGCTTAATATCACATTTCGATACTATTAGCCAAGACATCGGAGAAATGTTTAGAAAATTTCTTAAACCAATCTTCGATTTCCGTATCGTTAACTTTTATAATTCTATAGACTTGCTTTCGTTTTAAGAGAAACTTTGGGGCATATCGGATAACATCAATCCAAGACTGTAATAGCGTTATGAAGATAGATGAAATCCCAATATTCGAGCAATATTTAGAGATTTCATTATTTCTATTTCTAGCCAAATAGATTAAGATATATCTATGAAAATTAAAAACCGGAAGTAGCCCTATATATTTTAATGGATAATTTTTTAGAACTATTAGTAATCTATTCCTTTCTATTTGAAATAATTTGAACTTTGAATGAGGTTTGCTTGAAGCAGAATGTTTATGGTAAACCACAGACTTCGGAGAAAAGAAACATGACCAGCCAGCCAACCTTGCTCTCCAACCCAGATCAACATCTTCCATATAAGCAAAAAAGTCTTCATCAAAGAGTCCTATTTCTTTCAGCATTTCACTACGATAGAGCGATGCTGCAGCACATGGTGCAAAAGTTTCAAATGGTTGATCATATTGACCCATATCTATCTCTCTACCTCCAAGATGTGCTGCTGAGCCATCTCTAAAAATAATTGTGCCGACAGAATTTATTACTTTAGGGTTCTCATAGAACAATAACTTTGTTGCCAACATTCCTATTTTCTTGTTACTCTCAGCAGTTTTTGCCAATTCTATTAAAAATTCTTTATCAACAACGGTATCATTATTCAATAACAAGACATACTCTGGATTCAAGGCCCTTAATGCGTGTCGGATTCCTATGTTATTTCCCTTTGCAAAACCATAGTTTTTATTATTTCTAATAAGAGTCATTTTTTTATTAAGTATATGATTTTTCGAATTCGTTTCATTTCCTCCATAACATAATGCTTCATCTTCGGTATATTCAATGATTTCTATCGGCTTTTCTCGTGGGTTATATTCAAAAAATTTTGTCTCTATTTTTATTTTGCCATTACAATATTCTTTTATCCTTTTGATAGACTCATCTTCAGAGCCGTTGTCCACAACAATAACATCATAATTTAAATAGTTAATTTGATACAGCGATTCCAAGCACTCAATCGTATTTCTCCAGCCATTCCAATTCAATATTATTATGGCAATTTTTGGATAACTTAGTACCATTTTTGAATGTACTCCTTCCTGATAGCGGAACAATCATCGAACTTGCTTCACCAGCATTTCAGCCATAATTCTATTTATCTCCTTTCCAATCACTTCAGGAGTGCATCTCTCCTTGAATGTTTTGTATCCATTTTCTGCAATTCTTTCTCTTAGTTTCTCGTCATCTTTTAATTCCAATATAGCATCAGCCAATGCATCAGAATTTGCATGCTCTACGAATAGAGCATTTTTTCTATCTTCAAGTAATTCTCTGTTTGCGGTATTATCCCCAACTATCACAGGCTTTTTCATGGCTATGAATTCGAATGTTTTTTCAGCTATAGTCCTTTTAGCTTTGTCTATATCTGAAAGATGTCCCCCTATGCATATATCTGCAAGAGATATCTTTTCAGCTATTGTTGCATAAAATTCGTTAAAAGGAATCCATTCAATAAATGCTATATTTTTTAAATTCTGTTTTTCTGCAAGTTCTCGAATTCGTTTATATTCCATGCCCCTGCCAACAATCTCAAACTCTATGTTCTCATAGCCTTTCAATTTCTCTGCCGCTCTAATAATATGTTCAACTCCATGCAAGGGATGGTATATTGACCAATAAAAAACTCTGAACACTTCATCATTCCTTTTAGCGTTTTGTGGGAAAAAAATGCTGTCATCAGCGCCAACAAAGACTCGCTGAAACTTTTCTCTCTTCAAACCAAGCAAATTAACAAAATAATCAACATGAGCATTAGTATCCAACAATATTTTATCGGCGATTTCACACGAATATTTATCCAGCCAATAGAAAATTCTCCCTCCCAACGAATTGGGCTTAAATCTTTTCCTGTCAAAGCACATTGTATCATAGGATGATAAAAAAGCATCAAAGATAATCGGCTTATTTGTTATTTTTTTTATCAATGGAACCAATGGCTGGCCAAAATAGCCTACAAAAATCACATCAAAACCTTTTTCTCTATTTAGAATGAACTTTCCTAAAACTTTTAAGTACCTAACTAAGTAAGAGCTAGACGAGGATGTGCACTCAATTATCTCAAGCCCATTCTTTCTTAAACCATCTAATATTACAGCATTTCTCATATAAGCAGGTTCTCGTCCGGCAATAAAAAGAATCTTCATATTATCAACAGGTTGAATTATATCTTCAAATAATTTTTAATAATTCTAAAGGTTTCTTCCACATGTTCTTTAGTAGAGACTCCCACCACTGCAGACTTGATATTCGGAAGTGAAAATAAATATTCATATGCCTCTTTCGGCTTTAGATATCCGGCAGCAAGCGTGCTCATCGCCAGCACATCTACGTCATATTCCTGCAGGAATCGCTCACATTCCTCTTTCGATGGATTCATCTGAAAACCTGCGCTGTTGAAAGATGCCATAATCAGAGGCCTCCTAATTCCCCACTCATCGAAGCTCTCCACCAATCTCGCAAAATTCATCGTCCCGAATGCTGGTTCAACACCATAATTATCTTTAATATGATCTATATAGAACTCGAATATATTCTGAGCCTTAAGCGACAGGGCCAAATCCGTTAGTACGTTGTGAAGAAATACCGCCTTTGTATTGAATCCTTTAAAGGGCAGCAGTTCAACATCGATCAGAGTAGAGAGGATGTTCAGGAAATCCTTTCGCATAACATTAATTCCGCCCTTGAATAAAATCTTGAGCTTGGTAGAAGTGCTTGCTGGCTCCAGCACATCATTGAGCATTCCGACCACGCCCATCTCATTGGCTCGTCGAATATACCCTTGAGCATAAGGTATCAGAGGATAGAAGTTCATATTCCTGGAAATCTCAGGCATAGAGCCTACCGCCTTCATGATATCTGTGGCCCTTTGGTGCGTGGAGAGCATCATCCCTCTGCCGCCCAGTTCGTAGAAGCAGCTTATAACATCCAGGATTTTTTGCGTATCGCTGAAGCGCTCAATGCGATCCCGGGCACGATCTTGTGAAAGATGATCAACGCCGACAAATTGATTGTGACCCAAAATAATCGGATCGATGCTCATAGCGCGCTCACCTCTATTGCATGCTTATCTGATGCGGACCTGTAAATGCCTTCAATGATCTTCTGAACCTTAAGACCGTCAAATATATCCATCTCGATCTCCCTCTTAGTACTGAGGGATTCTATCATATGCTTATCCTCTAATGTGTACTCAGGGCCGCCGAGATCAAATTCAACGCCTTTGAATAAGTCTTGTTTATAATAAGTCTTCCAGGATCCTGCGCGATCTAAGTAGACCTTTAAATAATCATCAGTTACAATCAACATACCCTTATCGCCCTCAACCTGTACTTTAATCTCGGGCAATCTATAATTCCTTACACTCCAGGAGGTATCAAGATAGCCGCCAAGACCACTTTCAAATAATAAATATGAGTGCACAAAGTCTTCCACATCTCTGGAGTAAAAGCTCTTAACATTGCCCTGGATCGATAATACATCGCCGAAATACCATTGCAGCAAGTCGATCAGATGGGCTGCTAATGTATTTAGAACACCGCCTCCGCTGGATTCTTTTTTGTATCTCCATCCTTTACCTTTCGTAAAGAGCTGGGAGACATACATGGAGGAATTGAAGTAGATCAGATTACCCAGATCTCCGCTGTCTATTATCTCCTTGGCTTTGTGGAATGTATCAACGAAGCGCTTGCTATAACCGATCATATTGATAACCGGATTCTCTTTGACGGCATTCACGAGAGTCATACATTCAGCAACTGATGTGCCCAGGGGCTTCTCCACAAAGAATGGTATTTGCCGTTCAACACACTCTGTCGCAGGTTTAATGTGAAGTGATGTCGGCGTTGTAATATATACCAGATCCAAATCTTCCTTCTTCAGCATATCTCTGTAATCTTTGTAGGTCTTGATTGAAGGAATTGCACCTTGAATGAAATTAAGAATAATATCCTGATTATCGACTAGCGCCTTAACTTCGACGCCCTGAAGACTATTGAGAATGCCGGTGTGCAAAATGCCCATCTTGCCCATGCCAATGACGCCGGCTTTAACTTGATTAGACATATATTAATCACCCATAAAGTAGTAATACTTTAAAATTTTTTATTGCTGCTCTCAATCGACTTTAAACGATATAAGATTTCATCTTGAATATTTCTATGTGTCTTCAGCATATCTGCTAACAGTCCAAGGACAATAGTCTGAACGCCGATAATCAGAAGCAAGACCGTTAGCACTGCAGAGGGCAACTCTAATCCAACGGTTCCTGTTTGAAGAAAGTGATATAAAACCTTAAAGCCAAAAATCAATCCTACTACTAGAAAGATTAAGCCCAACATTGAAAAGGTCTTTAGGGGCTGATAATCTCTATATGTTTTAACTATCGTAGTTCCCGCCCTTTTCGCATACTTAAATATATTTGAAATCAACCGCGACTGCCCACCTGTCCTCTTTCGAAACTCGATTGGCACTTCTTCGTATACCATCCCGCTGTTCGCTGCCTGCATCAGCGTCTCCTGAACATAGGTGTAGTTCGACATCACATTCAGGTGCATTGCTGCATCCCTGGTAAATGCCCTGAATCCCGACTGTGCGTCGGATATCGGTAGCCCTGATACCTGTCGCGTCACGAAGGTGGCAATTCTGTTCCCGATCCTCTTTTGCAGGGGCATGTACTCGATCCGGCCTTTTGTCCTGGAGCCCAGGACGAAGTCCGCCCTTCCATCCATTATTGGCTTTATTAGATCAGGAATCTGCTTTCCATTATACTGCCCGTCCCCATCTGTGTTCACTATTATATCTGCACCCATCTCCAGAGCAGTCTCAAGCCCGGCTCGGAAAGCAGGAGCCAGGCCACGGTTCTTCTTAAAGCTCACTATCCGGTCTGCCCCGGCATTTTTTGCCTCTTCAACTGTGTTATCTGTGGAGCCGTCATTTATCACCAGAACCTCCACCAGGTCACAGCAATCCCTGGGAATCTCTCTTATCACTGAGTTAATAGTCTCTTCCTCATTGTAGGCCGGGATCATCACCACCAATTTCATGCGCACCTCGAATCTTCAAAAATATTTAATAGTAAAATAATATTATTATATACTCAAAGACTGCAGTGTGGAGACATATTCCTGAAGCCTCTTCGAATAGACCACATCCAGCCCGTTATTCTCGTACTCCATATTCAGGGTGTACCATTCATTTGCCATCATGAGGTCCTTCGCCGTGCCAACATCTATGTGCACTCCATTAAGCGTTCCATAGAAAACTCGTCTTCCGCTTGCGATCGCTCCCTTCAGGGAATCGGTCAGCTGAAGCTCCCCATTGTATCCGGGCTTTGTCTCTTTTATATGGTCGAATATGGAGTTCTCAAAGACGTACATCCCAACTGCACCTAAATTGCTCGGGGCTGATTCGATATCAGGCTTTTCAACCATATCGACGATGCGGTTGCCCTTGGGTGTTATGATCCCGTGCCTGGTAACATCCTTGACCCGGCCTACGCCGACGGTGGCATCGGCAGCATTCTTCTCATGAATCTGGATCAAATCTTTCAGAAAAGACCTAGGATATATGAAATTGTCTCCCAAGACAACTGCGAACCGGTCGTCAATAGCATGCTCACCGGCAAGAACTGCATCGGCAAGGCCAAGACGCTGATCCTGAACCACATATGTGAAGTTAACCCCGAACCTCCGCCCCGAACCCAGGTAATCGGAGAAACCGTGCTTTTTCGGGCTCACTACTATCACTATATCCTTGATCCCGCCCATCATCATGGCCTCCACTGCGTGCTCAATTACCGCCTTGTCCCCGACCGGCAGGAGCTCCTTGGGAATGGCATTGGTAAATGGTCCAAGCCTTGTTCCGCTTCCTGCCGCCGGTATTAATCCTTGCTTTACCAGCATATTCCATCCACTCCCCTGCACGAAAGAACTCTCCGGCCCTCAATGATCACCCTTGATCTCATGGATTCGAACTCCTGGTCCAAAGATGCAAACTGTTGCCATTCAGTCATGATCATACAGCCGTCAGCATCATCCAGAGCAGCTCCTGCGCTCTCATGGTACTCGACGTCTTTGAAAATTTGCTTCATTGATGAATTGGCCAGAGGATCATAAGCAGAGACCTCCGCGCCCTTTCGCCTTAGCTCCGTGATGACAGGTATTGACCTGGACTCGCGAACGTCATCTGTATCGTTCTTGAATGCCAGTCCCAGGACAGCAATACGCTTGCCCTTCAATTCTCCCACCCTTCTCTCCAGCAGCTCCACCATGCGCAGTGGCTGGCTCTCGTTTACATCCATCACCGACTTGAGGATGGCAGGACTCTCGCCTAAAGTTTCTGCAACCTGAATTAGAGCACGAACATCCTTTGGAAAACAGCTTCCGCCAAATCCGGCACCAGCATTGAGAAATAGAGGAGATATCCGTGGGTCTAGGCCAACACCTTTCATGACCTCGTAGACATCAATTCCCAGCTTTTTGCAGATATTTCCAATTTCATTGGAGAAGGAAATCTTGGTAGCAAGAAAGGCATTAGATGCATATTTTATCATCTCGGCTGCAGATATGCCTGTCCTGACTATGGGTGAATTCAGGTCCGTATAAATAGATTCCAAAAGATCTCCCGCTTTATCATCAAGGCTGCCTATTACTATTCGGTCAGGGTGCATGAAATCATGTATTGCCAACCCCTCCCGGAGAAATTCTGGATTCATGCATATTCCGATACTATCGAGTTCTTTGCAGGAATGATCCAAAACTTCCTGCTGCACTATGTTTTCAGTGGTTCCAGGAGGGACCGTGCTCTTCACAACAACTACATGATAGCGGTTTGAATCAGCCAGTGAGTCTCCAACCGACTCGCTTGCCGACTTTATCATGGACAGGTTGGCATTTCCATTAGAATCAGATGGGGTGCCAACGCAGATGAATATTGTATCCGATTCTGCTACTGTGCTATAATCAGAGAACGCTTTGAGATGCCTCCCTGCGTGCTTGGCGAGCAGATTATCGAGATCCTTTTCATATATTGGAGGCCTGGAGGAATTGATCAGATCAACTTTAGATTTATCTATTTCAATCAAATTCACATGATGGCCAAGCTCTGCCAAACAAACTGCCGAGACCAAGCCAACATAACCCCCGCCTACAACTGAGATCCTAATCTATACCCCTCCAACGAAATGATTAATATAAAAATATTGATTATGAATTATCAAATCCCAGCTGTTCCAAGGAGATCGATCAATTGAATGTCCCCCGCGGACGCGGGATTAGGGGGCAAATGGCCTGATGGACACCTCCCGCGCGGAAAAAATGGCAATGTGTTCGGCAATCTCTGAAGAGGCCCTATGGAGCATCTCTATACCGCAGTTAAATGCTTGACTATACTCTCTCCAGCCTTTCCATCCCCAAACGGATTCTCCCATTCATTTCCCTGCAGCATTATCCGCTTTGCCCTATCGACCATCCTCAGAGCATCCGCCCCAGCCAGCACATTGGCCCCCACATCCACCGTCTCCGGCCTCTCCGTATTATCCCGCAGCGTCACGCAGGGCACTCCCAGTATGCATGCCTCCTCCTGCACCCCACCCGAGTCGGTCAAGGCCAGCCGGGCGCCTGCCTCCAGCTGCAGAAACTCCAGAAAACCCAGCGGCTCAATGGCTCTGATCCCATCGAGATCGAACCCAAAGCTTTTGACCATCTTTCTCGTCCTGGGGTGGACTGGAAAGACAACCGGCAGGCCGAATTCGCTCTTGACCATCTCCAGGCCCCGGATGATCTCCCCCAGGCGCTCCTTGCTGTCCACGTTCTCCTGCCTGTGGGAAGTGACCAGGAAATACCCCTTGGGCTCAAGGCCAAGGT
>Ga0209723_1005307_pt1 | contig 13363 bp, 11 predicted proteins | sample BiotimSIPDNA_2_FD_185750 | JGI IMG/M metagenome (GOLD analysis project Ga0209723, IMG submission 185750) | Anaerobic biogas reactor microbial communites from Washington, USA - Biogas_R2 time_0 SIP DNA (SPAdes) (version 2) | ecosystem: Engineered > Bioreactor > Anaerobic > Unclassified | place... | reverse complement strand
AGTCTCCCTCAGGAGAACCTCGAAGACGCCGTCACAACGCTGAGGCCAACGCTCAGAGAAGACCAAGAACTCGACCAGCAAGAAAGAGTCTGCACCGAAACGCGAAGTCGGCTTAGTTCAACGACCGCCGTAACCGGGCGGCGACGAAAGATTGTCCATTTCGAATCCGCCGGACTTCGCCGCTCCGGTTCACGGCTTGGTTCTGCCACGTCGGGCCAAGTATAAACGCAATGCCTCAAGGAAAGAGCCTTCGTCCATCAGCCCTTCCGTTTCAGCAGACTGGATTGTTGATTCTGGAGCAAGTGACTGCAAGTACGCGAGCAATCGAAAGAAGGCATCTACATTTCTTGGATTCCAATCACGCCCCATACGAAAATCGATTTCAATACCGTTCTTGAAGACAAAGATGCCGAGGACAGGAATTTCAACACCGTCTATAGAAACACCGCCAAAGCAGCAATGAAATGAATCAGTCCGTCCGCGCTGAACCCAGTCGCACGGATCTGTTACCGACATGAGCGGTGCGTCCAATTGCAGTTCGTTGTCCCAAATGGTCGGGGTTTCCGTGACGCAACGTCCATGCGCAGAAATATATCGGTAGATTTTTGCGATGCTGGCCGATGTCAGATCGCCAAGGTCGATTGTTGGAAGCGAGCCGTCGTCCTCGGCGAAGTTGACGGACGCAACGTGCCATGCGTCGCTCATTGATTTTGTGGCAGAACGATACTAATTATCGCCAACAAAACCTCTGATAACACGATTATCAGCGGGATTATCACCGGTGCCTGATAAATTCTGATAACGTTACCGTGGTGTTATCTCCGGCGGTGTCCCGCCGGAACTGCGGGGTGCCACGGCCCGCCCCAATGGCAGTTGACGATTGGACCCGTTGATTGTCAAGAGGGGAAACCAAGAAAGCCCTGCCCCGGACTGCGTGACCGGCCACTCGGCCGTCTGATCGCCATCCCTGTTGACAAACCCGGCTTTTTTTCTCCAAAATACAGAAAGTGTCATCAGTTTGACTACAGTCGCAACGAGGTTTCCAGGGTGGAGGTTGATTCGATGGCCAAAAACGAGGCGGAAGGCAAGGTGTTGGAGAAGGTTCGGGGCGTGGAAAAGGAGCAGGGCTCGTTCGCCGAAGCCGGCAGCGAACCGCCTCCGCACTACGGGCATGGCTCGGCCAAGAGTCCGGGCGTGGCGGGCAACAAGATGCCCGGCGGGAAGAAAGACTGAAAGTCAGTGGTCAGTGGTCAGTGGTCAGTGGTCAGTGGTCAGTGGTCAGTGGTCAGTTGTCAGTTGTCAGTGGTCATTGGTCATTGGTCACCCCGGTTGGGGGTGCTTGAACTATGGACCCGTCGAGTCCCGCTGATCTTCAGAAACTCCGGGAGGCGATCCGGCACTCGCAGAGCGAGCTGGAGCCGTTTCGGCAGCAGTATCGGGAGCGGCTGGTCCAGTACGCGGGGGACGGGTACGGGGACAACCGGGACGCCGCCGACACTCCGTTCAACGTCTACAACCTGGCCCTGCGGATCTACAAGCGGCGGCTGTTCAGCGGGCAGATGCGGGTACTGGTCACGTCCCGCAGTCCGTCCGAGCGGCGGGCGGCCTGGGAACTGGGGCTGGCCGGCGACGACGTGATCCGCGAGATCAACCTGGACGCGACGTTCGACAAGGTGCTGCAACAGGCGCTGCTGTCGGTCGGCATCGTGAAGATCGGGCTGGTGGCCGAGGGGACGGCCGAGTCCGAAAGCTACTTGCAGGATGCCGATCAGCCGTACGTCGAGCCGGTGCTGCTGGAGGATTTCGCCTACGACACGGCGGCCAAGTCGTGGGACCAGGTGGACTTTGCGGCCAATCGCTACCGCGTGCCGCTGGCCGACGTGATCGACAATCCGCTGTTCGATCCGGCGGCCACCGAAAAGCTCTCCCCGTCCGACAGCCGGCAGGCGGAGGAACTGCGCGGCGACGGGGTGGACGACGATTCGGTCCAGCGGCTGGGCACGGGCAGCAACATGCTGCGGGAAGAGATCCGCGAGTACGTGACGCTGTGGGACGTGTGGCTGCCGAAGGAAGGGCTGCTGGTCACAATGGCCGATCAGTCCGGGGGCCCGGCGCTGCGGATCGTGCCGTGGGAAGGACCGGAGCACGGGCCGTACATCCTGCTGGGCTTCGACGTGGTGCCCGGCAACGTGATGCCCATCGCGCCGGGCGCGCATCTGCTGGGGCTGGCCCGGCTGCTGAACCGGATGATGCGGAAGCTGGGCGACCAGGCCGACCGGCAGAAGATCGTGACGCTGGTCAGCCGGGCGGCGTCGCAGAACGGCACGGGGCAGGCGGCGGTTGAGGCGGAGGACGGGGAAGCGATCCCGACCGACGATCCGAAGGCGTTCACGCAGTTGAAGCTGGGCGGCATCGACCAGAACAGCTACGCGTTCTTTATGGGCGTGATGCAGTTGTACAGCTACCTGGGCGGCAACATCGACACGATCGGCGGGCTGTCGTCGCAGGCGGACACGCTGGGCCAAGAGAAGCTGCTGGCCGAGGCCGGCAACGGGTTGATCAGCGATATGGACGCCAGCGTGCTGATGTTCCTGAAGCAGGTGCTGACGGATGTGTGCTGGTACGTGTACTCCGATCCGACGGCTCGGCGGGAATTGATCGCGCGGGTCGAGGGGACGGATTACCAGCTGTCCGTGCCCTGGGGCCCGGAGAAGCGGACGATTCCGTGGTTCCTGTTCCAGTTCGACGTGGACCCGTTTTCGGTGCATGTGCGGAGCCCGTCGGAACGGCTGCAGTCGGTGATGCAGATGTACCAGACGATCGTGGTGCCGATGATGCAGTTCATGGGCCAGGCGGGGATTACGTTCGATCTGGAGGCGTTCTGGCGGTTGCTGGTCCGGTACACGGGACTGCACGAACTGGCGGACTTGCTGAAGGCCGGGGGGATTCCGATCACGGGCGAGCCGAAGGAGGCGATGGGGGAGATGCCGAGCAAGTCGCCGTTTACGTCGCGGGAGTATGTGCGGCGGAACGTGGGCAGCGGGGCCAATACGGGGATGGGACAGGGGCCGGGGCAGCAGGCGCTGCAGATGATGATGAAGGGGGAGCAGGTGGCACAGACCGTGTGAAGGCGGGATGCGAGATGCGGGTCCTGTTTCAACACGCAGGACAATCAAGTGGCCGAGAAAGCATGTCCAGATCACCGGATCACGTACCTGTACGGCGAGGCCGCCCGCTTGGCGAAGGCCAGCGACCTGCCACCGCTGAAAGCGATCCGGGCGAACTGTCTGGATTGTTCGGGCGGTTCGCCCGCCGAGGTCAAGTTGTGCGGGATTACCGATTGCCCGCTGCGGCCGTATCGTCTGGGCCGGAATCCGTTCCGACAGGAACGCGTGTTGACGTCAGAGCAGCGGGTTGCGGCTACTGAGCGGTTCGCCAAGCTGAGAGCCAAGCCCCGCTAATCGCCGTTTCTGCGCGTTTCTCTATGTCTGTCGTGGAAGAACTTTCGGGACGCGTGAAGTTGGACCTGAGAGCCATCCAGACCATTCGGCGCCGCGGCACGTGGCTATTTGCCAGGACCGCAAGCCCGGGCCGGGGTGGGAGGGAGGCGTTCAAATGCGTTTGCGTCCGTTCTGGGCGATGTCAGATGTTCCATTCGCCACACGGAATCGCAGTCAGGACGGCGACGATGACGTGAACCGGCGGGCAGGGTCCACGGCGGTGCCGGCTTCGGGGCGGACGGTTCCGGCGTCGGTATGTCTTTGGATTGCGGCGATCCAGCAGTCTTCTTCTGTAAACTCGCCGTCTCGCTTCCGGGGAAGGGAATGGACCTTGCGACGCGGAAGCCTAGTCGAACCGCAGCAGACTCCCGTTGCAGTTGGGCTCGATGAGCGTGTTGCGGCTGGTGGGGTGTGGCTGCCACGTTTGCCCGAGATCCTTTGTCACGGCGACCGCGCGGAAACGTTCGTGATCATTGCGGACATTGAGCATGATCGCCCCGTCGCCCAGCTGCGCGGCCTGGCATTCATTGCCGCCGGTCACGCCCGGTTTGCCGACCGTCCAGGTTTGACCGTGATCGCGGCTGATCATCAGCGTCGCGAACGTGGCCAACCGTTCGCGGCCAGTGCGACCTTCAACCGGCATCACCAGCGTTCCGTCGGACAAGCAAATACCGGACTGCGGCGACGGCGCGAGCAGCCACCAGGATTCGTCCTTCAGTTGCCGAGTCAGGTTTTCGGGCTTCGACCACGTGAGGCCGTCGTCCTGGGAACGAACTGCCATGAACTGAGCGGCCTTGCCGATTTCGAAACCCGGCTCCGAGCCATCGTCGTTCCATTGGTGCTTGCCGGGCTTGCCGTTCATCCAGACGGCAAAGCAAAAAATCTCGCCCGTCTGCCGGTCGACGATGATGCCCGGATCGCTGCAACCGTTCTGCTCCTGGGGCAGGCCGCCGTACTCGCCCATGTCCATGATGACGCGAACCGGTTCCCACGTCGCGCCGCCGTCCGTGCTGCGGCTCAGGCCGATGTCGATGTCTTCCTGCAGATCGCGGCCCATCCGCCGCCGCATGTCGTACACGCAGAGCAGCGTGCCCTTGGGGGTCGTGGTGAGTGCGGGAATGCGGTACGTGTGGACGCCGTCGTCGTTGTGCTTGCGCAGAGCGACCGCGATGCGATGCCGTGCGCTGGCCACGTCGTCGCGCGGCGTCACGGTTCCAACCGAGGTCGCGATCGAAGTACACGATGTGACGATCTGATGTTGCAGGTCGGCGGAGTCCTTCAACCGGCACGACAACCAGAAGACGTTCTTGCCGGGCCGCAGCGGTTGTTCGCCGCGGAACGCGATCGTCTCCGCGGGACGCCGAGGCTCGCCGACGGGATTTGCCGGGGAAAATGGCTCCTGGTCCTGCGTGAAGAACAGGGCGAGCGAATCGAGATCGGCTAGATCATCGGTGCCGGCCAGCGAAACGGTCAGGCCCCGGAACGCGACTTCCCGGTTCTCCGCGACCTCGATCACGACGCGCATCAGGGGGCCGTGTTCATTGCGGATCAGCACCGGATGAACCGGCCGTTTCACGCTCGCGGCGACTCCGTCACCCGACTCGGCGGCAGCGATCGGCGCCGCGATGCTCAGCAACAACGCGATGACCAGCAACTGCAACCGTTGCAGCGCCGTGTGCGAAAGAGGCGTGTGTTTCATGACGATCCTCCCTTCCCCAGGGGCCACGATCCTATCACTTCCTGCAATCACCAACGCCTTCCGGGCGGTTTGCAGCCGCCGGTATTCCGGCCCATCCGGAACCGGTGGCTAGCGCCATTTCGCTCGCTCATTTCTCGAACGATGCTCACTCGCCCACGCGGACGCTTGACCAGGCGCGGCCCATCCCCCCACGAATTCGGCTACGGGCCCCTACACGCGGGGCCTCAGTCGTCCGCTCCAAACGGTTCGATCAGCTCGACTCGACTCCGACGAACCGCGCGGTACGAGTCGGCCGTGTAGATCGCAATCGCAGTCCAGATGCACGCGAAGCTCACCAGTTGCGGCGTCGAGAACGGTTCGCCGAACGCCAGCACCGCCAACAAGAATTGCCCGCTGGGCGTGACATATTGCAGAATGCCCAGCGTCGACAGCCGCAGACGCCGCGCGGCCGCGCCGAAGAACAACAGCGGGATCGTGGTCACGGGGCCGCTGAGCATCAGGCGGCCGAGTGCGTTCAGTCCCTGCCCGGTCAACTGTTCGACGCCCGCCAGGTAGCCGAGATAGGCCAAGGCGAACGGGGCCATGACGCACGTCTCGACAGCCAGACTCGCCATGCCGTCGACCGGCATGATCTTCCGCAACAGGCCATAGAAGGCAAACGAGAACGCCAGTGTCAAGGCGATCCAGGGCACCTGGCCCACCATCGCGGCCAAGACCGTGACGCCGACAACAGCCATCCCGATGCTCACCAACTGCCACGGGCGCAATCGCTCGCGCAGGAAAACAACGCCCAATAGCACACTCACCAACGGGTTCGCGAAATAGCCCAGACTGGCCTGCAGCACCTGCCGGGTCACGACCGCGTAGATGAAGATCAGCCAGTTGAGGGCGATCAACAGCGAGGTCAACGCCAACATCGCCAGCAGCTTGGGCTTGCGCACCTCCCGCCGCAGTTCGCCCCAACGTCCCAGCCAGCCAATCAAGAGGGCCAGCATCACAAACGACCACAGCGCCCGGTGTGCCAGGACTTCCAGCGGCGGCACGTCAGAGACCAGCTTGAAGTACAGCGGGATCAGCCCCCACAACCCGTAGGCACCCAGGCCGTACAACAGGCCATCTCGCGAACCGTGCGGGCCGAATTGATTCATGAAGGTGTACCTGCGGTCTGGTTGCTCTAGCCCGCGTCAAGGGCGGAGGGAACGGGGGTGATCGGTGATCAGGCTGTCGGCGAATGGCTGTCGGGGCGCACGCGGCGGGAGAGTATAGGCGTTTGCGGGGAGATCGGCTACCCACGAACGGTTCATCCGTCTGCGAATGACTGTTTTTGACGGCGTTTCCCCCACAGGCGAACACGAGTGTGCGGTCGTCGGTCAGGTTGCCTTACGCCGCAAGGCAGTGATACAATGACGGCAGCGCCGGGCTCGAACTCAGCCGACCTCGTTCTCGCTGGTACACTATGAAAGCTGCCGCAGTCGAAGTTCATCCCGACGCGACCTTGCCGGACCGAGAAGCCCGGCCCAAGTCGGCCACCAAGGACGAGACAACCACCCGCCGACAACCGCCCTACGCGGTGGTGCTGCACAACGACGACCTGAACGGTTTCGACTTCGTGGTCGAGGTGCTCCGCAAAGTGTTTCACTACGACCAGGTGAAATCGTTTCGGCTGACGCTCGAAGCCCACAAAACAGGCCGCAGCGTGGTTTGGTCGGGCAGCCTGGAGGTGGCGGAATTGAAGGCCGATCAAGTCCGCTCCTGCGGCGCGGACGCCCGGATGGCCGCCCGCGGAGCACTCCCGCTCCGGGTGACCATCGAGCCGTTGCCGGATTGAACAACGGAAAGGAGCCTGCGACCATGAAACCAGCTTGGGCGAGCGCGTTGTTCGTCGTCGGTGGTCTTGTTCTGCTGCCGCTGCCGGCCGACAAGAATCGGGTCTGCGCGGCGGCCGCGGACTCGCCGCCGCCTCAAGTCCTGATCGTCGTCGGGCCGTCCCTGCATCCGCCGGGAACGCACGAAGTGCTCGCCGGGGCACGGGTGCTGGAGTACATGCTGGAGCATGTGGAAGGCCTCCCGCCGGTCGCGACTGCGGTCGTGAACCAATGGCCGCAGGACAAGCGTCTGCGGGACCACGTGCAGACGGTCGTGTTTACCGGCGACATCTTTCCCGGCGAAACCTTGCCGAACCCCGAAGCCGTTAAGGCCGATCTGGGGGCGATGACGGCGCGCGGCTGCGGCATCGTCTGCGTCCACTACGCGACGGGCCTGCGGGCGCAGCATGTCAGCCCGGACGGCGATCATCCGCTGTTGCGCTGGATGGGCGGCTATTTCGCCACCGGCTGCAAGCATCACCGCAGCGTGGCCCGCGTCGTCACGGCGACACTCTCGCCGGCGGAAGTAGACCATCCCGTGCTGCGCGGCTGGAAGGCGTTCACGTTTGACGACGAACCGTACTGGAACAACTACTTCGGCACAGACGGTCCGGCCGCAAACGTCACGCCGCTGGTCACGACCATGATGCCGCCGGAGGCGCCGAAAAAGGAAACGGTCGTCTGGGCCATCCAGCGTCCCGACGGCGGCCGCGGCCTGGGCATCGTCGTGCCCCACTACTTTCGCAACTGGCGGATCGCCGACCTGAGAACCCTGGTCCTGAACGGCATCTGCTGGACCGCCCAGCTGGAGATCCCCGCCAACGGACTCCACGGCACGCTGCCGGACCTGGCCCAGTTCGAACCCGCCTCGGTGGAGCCTTTGCCGCCGCCCAAGCCGAAGACGAAGACGAAGACGGCCAGCTGAGTTCGGCGACGTCCGCCGCCGGAAGCGGGGCGAACGTGGTCAGGGCAAAAGCCTGGGGTCCGCCCCAGGCTGCCGGCCAGGAACCGGGACGAGCCAACGGGGCATCGTGCCGATTGTGTCGCTTAGCTCCTCGCGGTACGATCAGAGGGCAACGACCGCGTTCCTGCGCGGGAAGACTGCCTGCATCTGGTTGCACCAAAACGGCATCTCGGAGTATCTGAGCCATGACACACCGTGCTAACGCTGGGAAGCACGCTCGCAGGGACTTGCGGGCGGTGATTTTGTGCCGGGGCGGCTTGTTGATCTTGCTGGGCACAGTCCTGATGTCGTCGGCGGCCGCGGCGGCCGACAAGCCCCACATTCTGTTTCTGCTGAGCGACGACCACAGCTATCCCTTTGTCGGCTGCTATGGGGACCGCAACGTGCGGACGCCGACACTGGATCGGTTGGCGGCCGAGGGCATGAAGTTCCACCGGTTTTTCACCGGTGCGCCGCAATGCGTCCCGTCGCGAGCCACGCTGATGACCGGCCGCTCGCCCGTCGCCGCCAGGATGACGCGGTTCTCGGCCCCGCTGCCACGCGACGAGGTGACGTTCCCGGAACTGCTGCGGGACCAGGCCGGCTACGCGACCGGCGTCTGCGGCCGGACTTATCACCTGGATGGCACCACCAGGCAGGGGGCGGCGATCGCCCGCGTGTACCAGCAGCACCGTCTGCAGACCTTTGCCGAACGGGTCGACTATCTGCGGACCGGCCGCGACACGGAGGTGGCGGGGCAAGTGGCCGAATTCCTCGATCAGAAATCCGCCGAGAAGCCGTTCTTCCTGTGGGCCAATTTCAGCGATCCGCACCACGCCTGGAACGCGCCGGCCGAATTCCGGCCCGATCCGGCGTCGCTGCAGTTGCCCGCCCACTGGCCCGACTTGCCGGGGATGCGAGAACAGCTGGCCGATTACTGTGCCGAGGTGAATCGGCTGGACCGCACGATCGGCACGGTCCTGGACGTGCTGGCCCAACGCGATTTCCTCGACAAGACGCTGATCGTGTTTGCCGGCGACAACGGCGCGGCGCTGCCACACGGCAAAGGCTCGCTGTACGATCCCGGCTCGAACGTGCCGCTGATCGTCCGCTGGCCCGGCGTGGTCCAGGCGGGCGGCGAGTCGCGGGCGCTGCTCAGCGGCGAGGATCTCGGCCCCACGCTGCTGGCTGCCGCGGGGCTGGAGCCGCCTCCGCGGATGAGCGGCGTCAGTTTCCTGCCGCTGCTCAAGGGCGAACCGTACACGCCGCGCAAGCACATTTTTGTCGAACGCGGCTCGCACGGTTCCGCCGCTCCGGTGAACGTGAACATTCGCAGCAGCAGCTATGACCTGGGCCGGGCCGTGCGCAGCGACCGCTACAAGTTCATCTACAATGGCACGCCCTGGATTCCCTACTCGCCTGTCGATTCGGCAGGTGGCGCTGCCTGGACGCAGATTCAAGCCGCAGCGGCCGAGGGGAAACTGGCGCCCGGCCTCCAGGCGACGTACTTCACGACGCCGCGGCCGGTGTATGAACTGTACGACCTCGACAACGACCCGTCGGAACTGAACAATTTGAGCGGTCGGCCCGAACTGGCCGCCGTGGAACAGGAACTGCGTGAAACGTTGGCCGAGAAGATGATCCTGGATTGGGACTACCTCCCGCTGCCCGCGTTCGCCGAGGACGCCGTCAAAGTCAAGGGGAAGCCCAAGGGCCGCAAGCAGCCGAAGCGTTGATCGCGCTTGGTTGCCGGCCGGCCGTTTTGACAATGTTTCTTTGAAGTGAGAACCACGATGAGAGTGAGAGGCAAGATGAACCACTGGAAACACGGACTGCCGTTTTTCTGCGTCGTCGCCGCTAGCTGTTGGGCGGCGGCCCAGCCTTCCTCCGCGCAACGCAAACTCGATCCGTACGTCGGCCAGTGGGCGTTGCATCGCGATCAGGGGGCGGGATGGCTGGAACTGCGGCTGGAACAGGGCCGGCTTGCGGGCAGCCTGCTGTGGGGCGGCGGCAGCGTGATGCCTGTGGACGAGGTCGTCGAGGAAGGTGAGCGGGTGGTGCTGGTCCTGAACCGGCGAGTCCAGCGCAAGACGGGCAAAACGGACATCGTGAGCAGTCGCTGGGAAGTGCGCGTCAAGGACGGGCAACTGGCCGGCAAGGTCCTGCCTGCGAATCCCCAAGCCCGCGGCGAAGAGTTCGTCGGCAAGCGTCTGCCGCCGCCGTCTCCGGCGCCCGACTTGTCTCGTCTGCGGTACGGCGAACCGGTCGAACTGTTCAACGGCCGCGATCTGACGGGCTGGACGATGACCGATCCCGCTCAAGAAAATGGTTTTCAAGCCGTGGATGGAATGCTGGTCAACGATCCCGTACAGCCGGAGGGCCAACCGCGCGTCCGGTACGGAAATCTGATGACCACCGCCAAGTTCGAGGATTTCAATCTGACACTGGAAGTCAACGTCCCGGCCGGCAGCAACAGCGGCGTCTACTTGCGCGGCATCTACGAGGTCCAGATCTCGGACAGCTTCGGCAAGCCGCTCGATTCGCACAACATGGGCGGGCTGTACAGCCGGATTACTCCCACGGTCGCGGCCGAAAAGCCGGCTGGCCAATGGCAGGCGTTCGACATCACGCTCTGCGATCGTCACTTGACGGTGAAACTGAACGGCCTGACGATCATCGACAACCAGCCCGTGCAAGGCGTTACGGGCGGGGCGCTGACCGCCGACGAGTTCTCGCCCGGACCGATCTACCTGCAGGGCGATCACGGCAAGGTGACGTTCCGGAACCTCGTCTTGCGGCCGATTATCAAGGGGTGATTGCACTGCCCGAACGATTCTCTTTAAGAACTTCTTCATGATCTCTGCGCTTACGATGCTTGTTCTGTTGGGCGTCCTCGCTGCCGCCCAGGATCAGCACGCGTTTCAGCCCGCCGCACGACGAGGCGCTGTGCGGCCGGCGTCTGGCGTACCACAAGGTAGCCGCTGTCAGACCGTGCATGGCGGCCGAGGTCGTGGGGGATCGGCTGTACGCGATCGGCCGGGGCAAGCTGTACGTTCTGGACATCGCCAACCCGGAGCAGCCGAGGCTCCTAGGCACGCTTGCCGGCCTCGGCACGACGCGGCAGTTGGTGATCAGAAACAGCATCGCCCACACTACCGCGCGGCAAGACGGTCTGTGGCTGGTCAATGTTTCGGACCCCGCCCGGCCCACGCTCCTCAGCCACTACGATTCCGTGGAGATGGCTACGGGCATCTGGGTGTCCGGCGATGTAGCGTTCCTGGCCACGCGCTGCTATGGCGTCGAGATCGTCGACGTGTCCGATCCGCGGCAAGTCAGGCACGTCAGCACGCTGAAGACGGGCGAGGCCCAGTCTTGCTGGGCGCGAGACGGATTCCTTGCGGCGTATTGGCATCGGAGCGGACCGGCTTGGTACGACGTGAGCGGCCAAAAGCCGATGCTGGCCGGCAGCACGCCCGACTCGACCCTGTACAGTTGGACCGACGGCGCGTGCGAGTTCGGAAACAAGCTGCTGGTCGTCAAGCGAGGCAAGTTCGTGCTGCTGGAACCGAATGAACGCCGCAGCTTCGACACGTTGCCCGCCTAGGCCACCACGCTGCTCGCCAGCGTGGAGCCATGTTCAGCACCAGCCGCCGTCCCGCCCTTGCCCTTTTCGGCCACCACGCTGCTCGCCAGCGTGGAGCCATGTTCAGCACCAGCCCTCGTCCCCGCCACGCGCCCTGTCGGGCCACCACGCTGCTCGCCAGCGTGGAGCCATGTTCAGCACCAGCCGCCGTCCCCGCCACGCGCCCTGTCGGGCCACCACGCTGCTCGCCAGCGTGGAGCCATGTTCAGAACCAGCCCTCGTCCCGCCACGCGCCCTGTCGGGCCACCACGCTGCTCGCCAGCGTGGAGCCATGTTCAGAACCAGCCCTCGTCCCCGCCACGCGCCCTGTCGGGCCACCACGCTGCTCGTCAGCGTGGAGCCATGTTCAGCACCAGCCGCCGTCCCGCCCTTGCCCTTTTAGGCCACCACGCTGCTCGTCAGCGTGGAGCCATGTTCAGCACCAGCCGCCGTCCCGCCCTTGCCCTTTTAGGCCACCACGCTGCTCGCCAGCGTGGAGCCATGTTCAGCACCAGCTGCCGTCCCGCCCTTGCCCTTTTCGGCCACCACGCTGCTCGCCAGCGTGGAGCCATGTTCAGCACCAGCTGCCGTCCCGCCCTTGCCCTTTTCGGCCACCACGCTGCTCGCCAGCGTGGAGCCATGTTCAGCACCAGCCGCCGTCCCGCCCTACGACAGCCGATGTCATCGTGGACATCTCTGGTCTTGAACACCGCTCCACGCTGGCGAGCAGCGTGGGGGCCAGGAGGAGGCTGCCCCCGCAAAGTTTCTGCGGACTTCAGCTTGCGAGTCAACGAGTGCTTTGACTTGCCGCCAAGTTCCGCCGAAACGGGGAAGTTATTTCGGCGTCCGTTGCTACCGCTGAAGAACCTGCGTCAGAGCGCCGTCGACGAGATTTGCGTGGGCCGGCAGCACCGGTACGTCGATGCGAGTTCATGAAAAGGAAACCTGCAATAGCCTCAGTATTCCAAACAAGAAAGCAATCCCGGTAATGAGGAAAGAGAGCAGGTCGAAGCGTTTAGTCGAAGCGATCGGCGGCTTGATCGAATGGCAAGCCGATGCATGGAGATCGCAGATGGGCGGTGGGGAGACAGGCCGTTGTTCAATGAGTGGTTTCGGAGGACGCGGCGATGGTGACGTCGTCGAGGGTCTCCCGATCGTTCCAGGACATCCAGTTCTGCGGATGGGCGGCGACCTGCGGAGTATGCCGCCGCAACTTCGTCAGGAAGTCGAACGGATTCCTGTCCTTTCCCAACGACAGCTTGCGATCGTCGAAGATCTTGGCAACAATTACGTCACGCGGTAGAGAATACAGGAGTGAGTCAGCAATGAACGCTCAATGCTCGTCGGCTTTGTTGATCCTCGTGGGGATCGTGTCTTGGGCTGCCGCGGCCGAGAACGCCGAACGGCCCATCGAGCTTCTGGTTCGGGGCGACGACATGGGCCATTCGTTGGACGTGAACCTGGGGTTCATCAAGGCCCATACCGAAGGGATCGTCACGTCCGCCAGCCTGATGGCCCCCGCGCTCTACTTCGACGATGCCATCACGCGCTGCAAGGCCCATCCGAAGTTGGCCCCCGGCATCCACGTCACCCTCATGGCAACAACACCCATGCGGCCGATCCTCCCGCCCGACCAGGTCTCCAGCCTCATCGCACCGAACGGGTTCTTCTACCACGGTCTGGAAGACTTCCTGAAATCCGAGCCGAAGATCGACGAAGTGGAAAAGGAGGTCC
>Ga0209723_1005306_pt1 | contig 13364 bp, 10 predicted proteins | sample BiotimSIPDNA_2_FD_185750 | JGI IMG/M metagenome (GOLD analysis project Ga0209723, IMG submission 185750) | Anaerobic biogas reactor microbial communites from Washington, USA - Biogas_R2 time_0 SIP DNA (SPAdes) (version 2) | ecosystem: Engineered > Bioreactor > Anaerobic > Unclassified | place... | reverse complement strand
TCAAAAGCCCCCTCTCACCCGTTCCGTCGCTCCTCCTATCCCGCTAAATCCTGCGGGCTTTGACGGGAGACGAACGGGAGCGGCATCGTCGCGGACTGCACTTAGTTCGCGGCGGTTTTTTTCAAAAGCCGCCTATGACACGACCCATTGCTTCTCCTTTCCCAACATTGGACGCTGGACGGAGCGGAGTGTGGGAAGATGCGGGCAAGCGGGGCTTAGCAAGGCGAAGAAGGAAAAACCCTTGAATAGCAGTTCTTTCAAGGGTTTGCTCGCAATTGTTCCGGGCTGGCCTTATCCATAACCTAAATGAGGGATGCCCTTCCCTTGCTGAAACGCAGGAAGATCATCATGGAAGCCACCGTAGTGAGCGTCAGGATGGAGGCCAGCGCGGCGGCGGTGCCGTCGCTCATGCGCATGACTTCCTGATAAATAGCCACGGAAATTGTGGAAGTTTTGCCGCCGTAGAGCATGATGGAGGAACTTAGCTCGTTGATGCAGGTGATCCAGCTGAGGATGGCTCCGGACAGGATACCCGGCAGCATCAGGCGGGCAATCACGGTAAAGAAGGTTTTCATGGGGGACACGCCCAGGCTGATGGATGCTTCTTCCACTGAGGCGTCCATCTGGTAGAGAAAGGCACTGCCTGACCGGACTGTATAGGGCAATTTCCGGACCACATAGGAAATGATCATGATGGCGGCAGTGCCGGTCAGGACGATTGGCTGCCGGTTGAATGCCACGATCAGGCATACGCCAAGTACCGACCCCGGAATGACATAGGGGAACATCACCAGCAGATCCATGGCGCTGGCGATCTTGCCGCGCTTGCGCACCAGGATATAGGAAATGAGCATGCCAAAGACAACAATGAACACGATAGCGACGGCGGAGAAATAGTAGGTGTTGGTGATGTTGGTAGCCAGGCGGCTCAGGATTTTTTGGTAGTTATCAAGGGTGAATCCCCCGATGAAACCGGTGAAATCCGTCTGGATAAAGGAGGAAACGACCACTGTCAGCTGCGGAAGCAGGCCCATAAAGGCAACCAGCACGACCGGCAGCGTCACCAGGAACCGCTTCCAGCCATGCAACACGATGACCTTGGGCGGGCGCAGTGATGTCATCGCGTAGTTTTTCCGCGCCACATAAAATTTTTGAAGCAGCAGGACACTCAAGGAGGTGATGACCGCGATGACCGACAGGGCGCTGGCCATATTGGCGTTGCCGCCGATTTCGCTCATATAGGCGTCATACACCAACACGGATAACACACGGGTTTTGCCTTCACCCAGAAGCATGGGTGTTCCGAAGTCAGCCAGTGAAGTCATAAAGACCATCACAGCGCCAGCCAGGATGGACGGCATGACCACCGGCAATGTAACTGTAAACAGGCGGCGCAGTTTGGAAGAGCCCAGGTTTTCTCCCGCTTCCTCCAGGGAAGAGTCAATGCTGCTTAATGCTCCCGCTACATACAGGTAGACATAGGGAAACAGATGGAGGGTGAAGACAAGGATGATGCCACCCATGCCATAAATGGTGGGGGCTTTAATGCCAATGGCGGCCAGCAGGCTGGTGATGAAGCCCGCGCGGCCAAACAGCAGTATCCAGGAATAGGCGCCAAGAAAAGGAGGGGACATCAGCGCCAGGATAATGCAAACATAAATGACCTTTTTTCCCCAGATATTGAAGCGGGTCATCAGATATGCCATAGGCGCGCCCACCAGCAGGCAGGCGAAGGATGAAATGAAGGAAATGGAGAGTGTGTTTTTCAGCGCGTCCAGGTAGTACTTTTTGCTGAAAAAGGAAGCGTAGTTGTTAAGCGTCAGGCCGTCCGTGTTTTTTGAGAAAAAGCTCCGAGTGATGAGCGTGGAAAAAGGATAGACCAGGAAAAAGAGCATGGACAGAATCACCGCGGCCTTCACAAAAAACCAAAAATCAAACCGTGGCCTTTTGATCACGGGAAGCCTTATCATGTCAGCACCTCCCCGCCTTCGCCATAGACGATAATGGCGGAAGCATCCAGCGCTACCCGGACTTCCATCCCGTCGGGTTTGACCGAAAGGGCGTCTTTGGTGTACTCATTCAGCTGGATGGCCTGCCCGCTTTCAAGCATTATTTCGTATTCAATGAAGTCCCCCAGGAAAGTAGATAGCTCGATGGTTCCCTTGATACCCTCAGCATCAAGGGAGAGGTATTCGGGCCGTGCCGCGATTTTCCCCTTTCCGGTAAAGGGCCGGCTGAGCCTGACGTCTTTGATCTTATAGCCCGCGACTGTAAGGGCAGCGTTATTTGGGTCCTGGCCCGCGATATCACAGTCCAGGAAGTTGGATACGCCGATGAAACCCGCGACAAAAGGATTTTCGGGCTTTTTATAGATTTGCGTCGGCTCCCCGACCTGCATGATCAGCCCATCCTTCATCACGGCAATGCGGTCAGAGATAGAGAGGGCTTCCTCCTGGTCATGCGTGACATAGATGGTGGTGATGCCCAGCTTGCGCTGCAGTTTTTTAATGGTGGTGCGCATCTGGACGCGAAGCTTGGCATCCAGGTTGGAGAGGGGTTCATCCATCAGCAGAACGCTTGGCTCAATAACAAAGGCACGCGCCAGAGCAACACGCTGCTGCTGCCCGCCGGACAGCTCATTGGGCATGCGGCCCGCCAGCTCAGCAATCTGAACCATCTCCAGTGCGTTTTTAACCCGGGGCCCTGTTTCGCTGCCGGGTACCTTCCGGGCCTTCAGCCCGTAGGCGACATTGTCAGCTACGCTCAGGTGCGGGAAAATCGCATAATTCTGAAAGACCATCCCGATGCCGCGCTTATGGGCAGGCACATGGTTGATGACATTCTCCCCGAAGGAAATGGTGCCGCGATCGATGGTGTTGAACCCCGCGATCATGCGCAGCAGGGTGGTCTTTCCACAGCCGGAAGGCCCGAGAAGCGTGAAAAATTCCCCTCTTTTTATGTCCAGGGTGATGCCGGCGACCGCTTTGAAGTCGCCATACATTTTTACCGCGTCCTTTATGCCAACGTCGTGAGATTGCATGGATGTCTCCTTCTAAAAAGGAGGGGAGACAGGCACTGCCCGCTCCCCTGAGGATTGGCTGGAATCAGTTGTTGACAACAATCTCCTGCCACTTGTCGATGATGGTTTCCTTCTCGTTGGCGGCCCAGTCGAAATCATACTTGACCAGGTCGATTTCGGAGAGTGGTGCCAGGCCAACAGGTTCCAGGTCGCTGCGCACCGGGCGACGCTTCCAGTTCGTGTTCTGATCCTTCTGGCACTCAAGCCCGGTTACGAAGTCGACGAACAGCTTCGCGTTTTCCAGGTTGGGGCAGCCCTTGATAATGGCCACACCGTCCGGAACCGCACTGTTCTGGGCGGGGTATACAAAAGCTACATCAGGATTGTCTGCGTAGAGCACGGCGGATTTTTCAATGGTCACGCCAATAGCATACTCGCCCGCAGCCACCAGCTTATGGCAGTTACCGGAGCTGTCCTGCACCTTGCCATCCAGGTTCTGATAGAATTTCTCCACAAAGTCCCATCCGCCGCCATCAGGGCCGCCCTGGGCCAATATCATGGTGCACAGCTGGGTATACGCGGAGCCGGATTTGGCCGGGGAAGCGTAGGCTATCTGGCCTTTCCACTTGGGGTTAAGCAGATCTTCCCAGGCCTTGGGGGCATCTTCCTCAGGGACCAGGGTTTTGTTGTAGAAGAGCACCATGGGCAAGGGGGATTCGCCAATCCAAAGGTCTTCCGCGTCTTTGAACTCTTCCCCAATCACATCATCATTGGCGCAGACATAAGGCTGAAAATAAGGTTTGAAGGCGGCAAGGGAGTCGGCGCCGCCGCCCCACAGGACATCAGCAAGCGGGTTTTCACTTTCAGCGGCCACGCGCTGGAGCAGTTCTCCCGTTCCTGCAGCGATATATTCCACCTTGATGTCAGGATAGGCTTCCTGGAACAGGGCCAAACCGGCCTGCAAGGGGTCCGCATCATGGGGTGAGTACACGACCAGGGCACCCTCCGCCAGGGAAGAGGTGATAGATAAGACAAGAAGCATTGCCAAGGTCAGGATTACGAACTTTTTCATGTGAATCTCCTCCTAAATAATATATGCTTTTTCTGAGCGCTCCGCGCATCTATGCCCATTTTAGCGGCGGGGCGCACCGATGTCAACCTTGTTTCCGGCCAAGCAGGGAATCGATATGCTCCCTGAACTGCCGCACATTCCCCTCTGCCCGCGCCATCTGGGGTGCTTCGGCATACAGGCGCAGCAGGGGTTCAGTACCGGAGAAGCGGCAGACGATGAAGCTGCCGTCTGCAAAATATACCTTACACCCGTCCAGATAGGAAACGCGCAGGATATTTTGGGAAAAATGAGGCAATTCGCGCCGCTGCATCAGGCTGGCTACCACCAATTGCTTTTCTTCAGGTGTGAAGGCAAAGCTCTCCTCAGCTGTATGATGAGGGCCCAGTTTTTTATACAGTTCGTCCACGATCTCAGCGGGACTTTTCTGGAGGGCGCAGAGTGCCTCAACCAGAAGGGCGGCGGCATAGACGGAATCCTTGCCGTGAATGTGCCCCCGGACGGTCAGGCCGCCGGAGGACTCTCCCCCCAGCACGGCATCCGTTTCTTCTATCTTTTGGGAGATGTGTTTGAAGCCCACGGGCACCTCGTAGCAGGTTTCGCCAAAGGATTCTGCCAGCCTGTCCAGCATATGGGTGGTGGCTATGTTGCGCACAACAGGCCCCCGCCACCCGCGGTGCTCATGGAGGTAGTAGTACAGAAGAACCAGAATTTCATTTGCGGTGATATAGCGGCCGCTGCGGTCGATAATGCCAAGCCGGTCACCATCGCCGTCAAAGGCGATACCCAGATCATAGCCCAGGGAGGGCACCTTCCGGCGCAGCTCGCTGAGGCTGATTTCGCTGGGCGCGGGAGTATGGCCGCCGAAATAGGCGTCCCGCTCAAAATTGATGTGGTCCACCGTGCATCGGGCGGTGTAGAGCAGCACCATCAGGGGATAGGCGCCGGATCCGTGCATCGGGTCAAAGAGGATACGTGGCCCGCGCTGGCGGATGAGGTCCATGCGGATCTGGGACTGGATGCTGTCGATGAAATCGTTGAACGGGTTTTTGGGATAGGTAATCAGGCCCTTGCCTTCGGCCACGGCGAAAGGGATGCTTTGGGGTACGGCTTTGGCGATCAGGCCCTCCAGGCGGCCTGTTATTTCCTCAGAAGCATCCCGCCCGCCTGCCACAATCAGCTTGACGCCATTGTAGCTGGCGGGATTATGGCTGGCTGTGACCTGTACGCCATAGTTTAGATTCCGGGCCTTCACCGTATGCATTACCAGGGGCGTGGGGGCAGTGCGCTTCATAAACCAGACGGGAATACCGCTTGCGCACAGCGTTTCAGCAATCCAGCAGGCTGCTTCAAAAGACAAGAACCTGCGGTCAAAGCCCAGCATCACGGGCTTCTCCAATTGCCCGTCCTGGCGGATCATGTCTGCCAGCCCCTGGGCCACCAGGCAGATGTTGCCATAGATAAAATCCTTTCCGATGATGCCCCGCCAGCCACCCGTTCCAAACTTTATCATGAGCTATCCCTCTGTCATTGTTTTATGAACCGTCTTCATTATAGCATGGCGGGCGCGCCGGCTCGCCTTGTATTCGGATTTCTTTTGCATTATGATATGAGCAAAGCGGCAGACGGAATAATCGGAAAGGGAGGCAGGCATGTCAAAGAATTATCGCGCGGAACTGGTGGGCGTATTTGGAGACCCGGTGGAGGAAAACCCCACAGGCGTGATGGAGGAGGCGGCATTTGAAGCCCTGGGCTTGCCTTTCCGTTACCTTACCATCAGGGTGATCCGGGAGGACTTGCCGGCAGCCATCCAGGCGGTGCGGGCTTTTGGAATACGGGGGATCAATCTGACCATCCCGCACAAAATTGCCGTGATTCCCTACCTTGACGAACTGACAGAAGCGGCCGAGATTATTGGCGCTGTGAATACCGTGGTCAATGAGGGGGGCAGGCTGATCGGCGAAAACACCGATGGAAAGGGGATGCTGGAGTCCTTGCAGGAGAACGGTTGTCAGGTAAAGGGCAAAAACCTTGCGATTATAGGAGCGGGAGGCGCCGCTCGGGCGATCGCCGTGGAAGCAGCGTTAGCCGGCGCAAAAAAAGTGACGATTATCAACCGCACGATGGAGAAAGCGCGGGAGTTGGCGGAGATGATCCGGCACCGCACCGGGGTGACGGCTGAAGCCCTGCCCCTTGTGCCCAGGGCCCCGGTTCCGGAGCGGACGGATATTCTGGTGAATGGCACTTCCATCGGTCTCTATCCGGATGTTGGCAGCAAGCCTGACATTGACTATGCCGGCATCACCCCTGAGATGGTGGTGGCGGATGTGGTGTTCAACGACCCCAACACGCTTTTCCTGCGAACAGCCCAAGCGCAAGGGGCCAAAACCATTAACGGCCTTGGCATGCTGGCCAACCAGGGGGCAGTGAACTTCACCCTTTGGACGGGAAAAGACGCGCCCAAAGCGATTATGGAGCAAACCCTGCGCAGGGAGTTTGGGCTGGGCTGAGAGCCCATTCTTCAATCAATGGGTGCGGAAGCCTCAGAGCACCGCGGGGAGGTTATGTGCTTCATTCCGAAGGAATCAGCCGGGTAGTGCTGGATGGCCGCTCGTTGACACTGGAAGGCGTCATGGCGGTTGCCAGGTATTGGGCCAGGGTGGAGATCGCGCCGGAGGCTTTCGCCCGGATGGCGAGCTCCCGGGCGCAGGTGGAGGGCATCCTGGAGAAAGCTGCGCCGGTGTATGGTATCAACACAGGTTTTGGTGCGTTCAGCCAGGTGCCCATTTCCCAGGGCTTGGTGGACCAGCTTCAGGCCAATCTGGTGAAGAGCCACGCCGTGGGTTGTGGAGAACCGCTTCCGGAGGACAGCACGCGTGGCATGCTTTTGCTGCGAGCCAACGCTCTGTGCCAGGGACACTCCGGCATCAGGCCACAGGTGGTGGAGCTATTGGTGGATATGCTCAACGCAGGCGTTCACCCGGTGATACCGGAGCAGGGTTCGCTGGGTGCCTCCGGTGACCTGGCGCCCCTTGCCCACATGGCCCTGGTGCTCATGGGCGGGGGCGAGGCATTTTATGAGGAAGTACGAATGCCGGGCGGAAAAGCGCTTGCCGCAGCGGGGCTGAAATGTGTTCAGCTCAAAGCCAAGGAAGGCCTTGCACTCATCAACGGCACCCAGATGATGGGGGCAGTGGGTGCGCTGGCCCTGGCGGACACCTTCCGCGCGGCCCGCCTGGCTGATATCACAGCCAGCCTGTCCCTTGAAGCCCTTCAGGGGCTGTCCGCGGCTTTTGACCCGCGTATTCATGCCTTAAGGCCTCATCAGGGACAGGCGTTGGTAGCCCAAAATATTCTGGACCTCACCAAAGGCAGCGAGCTGATGGACAGAGCAGAGCCCCGCCGCGTTCAGGATGCCTACTCGCTGCGCTGCATCCCGCAGGTGCACGGGGCTGCAAGGGACGCGCTCAGGCATGTGAAACAGGTGCTGGAGACGGAGTTCAACGCCGTGACCGACAATCCTCTCCTTTTCCCGGAGGAAGGCGATGTTCTTTCCGGCGGGAACTTTCACGGGGAGCCGCTGGCTCTGGCACTGGACTACCTGGGCATGGCTGCAGCAGAACTGGCCAGTATCTCCGAGCGCCGCCTGGAGCGGATGGTGAACCCGCAACTAAGCGGCGGACTGCCTGCGTTTTTGGTAAAGGACGGCGGGGCCAACTCAGGCATGATGATTATCCAGTATACAGCGGCAGCCCTGGTGAGCGAGAACAAGGTGCTGGCCCACCCGGCCAGCGTGGATTCCATTCCCTCTTCAGCCAACCAGGAGGACCATGTGTCCATGGGGGCGCATGCCGCCCGCAAGGCGCGGAAAATCGCCGGCAACACACTTTCCGTCCTGTCCCTTGAGCTTCTGGCCGCTGCACAGGCGGCGGAGCTTCGGGGCGGCAAGCCATCGCCGTTTCACCGGGAACTGATTTCGCTTGTCCGTGAACGGGTTCCGTTCTTGACGGAAGACCGGGAATTGCGCCTGGACATCGAGGCGATGGGCTCCATAATACGGGAAAACGCCATCCTGGACCTCACTTTAAGGATGGCGCCGGCGTTTTCTTGAATAGTTTTTTGGCTAATGATCCGCGACAACCCTGCCCTTTTTGATGACGGTGCGAGCCAGGTTGCTGCCAAAGCGGTAACAAAGGAAGTCGAGATCCGGGGAATCCCAGATGACCAGGTCCGCCTGTTTGCCGGGCTCAATGCTGCCGATGTCATGGGAAAGCCCGATGGCTGCCGCCGCGTTGAGCGTGACGGCGGTCAGCACTTCTTCCGGTGCCATTTTGTACTTGAGGCACGACAGGTTGATGCATAACTGTAGGTTCAGCCCCGGGCAGCTGCCGGGGTTGAAGTCAGAGGCCACCGCAACCGGAACGCCCGCAGTGATCAGTTCCCTGGCGGGAGCGTAAGGCTTGTCCAGGTAGAAGCTGGTGGCGGGAAGCAGGCAGGCAATGACGCCGCCCTTGGCCAGGGCGCTGATGCCTGATTTTTTGATGGCGATCAGGTGCTCGGCGGAGACCGCGCCAAGTTCACCCGCGAGTTCACTTCCGCCAATGGCGCCCAGTTCATCAGCGTGGATTTTGAGGCCCAGGCCAAACTTTCTTGCCGCCAGCAGGATTTCCCGGGATTCATCGGCTGAGAACACGCCGCTTTCACAAAAGATATCGCAATAGGAAGCCAGCCGGCATTCCGTGGCTGCGGGAATAATTTCCTCAATTACCAGGTCAATGTATGCCCGCCGGTCGTCCCGGCATTCTTCCGGCACCGCGTGGGCCGCCATGAGGGTGGACACCAGGTGCACCGGCTGGATATCGTTAAGCGCCTGCGCCACCTCCAGCTGTTTGATCTCATCCTTCAGGTTCAGCCCATAGCCGCTCTTGGCCTCGCAGGTGGTGGTGCCCAGGCACAGCATTTCACCAAGCGCGGCCTGGGCCTTTTGCTTCAGCGCTTCAGGGCTTGCCGCCCGGGTCTCCCGGACGGTGGACAGGATGCCGCCTCCCTCCGCCAGAATCTGCAGATACGGCACCCCTGCCAGCTTCATTGGCAGTTCATGCGCGCGCCAGCCGCCAAACACCAGGTGGGTGTGGGCATCCACCAGTCCCGGGGTCACCAGGTTTCCTCCGGCGTCAACCACTATGGCGCCTTTCGTTAAGCCCCGGCCGATTTGCCCGGTGCCCACGTGGGTGATGCGGCCTTCCTCCGCCAGCACATGGGCGTTGTTGACTTTTCGCACCTGTGCCTGGGCGTTGCCTCCCAGCGCGCTTATGCCTTGGGGACTGGCCAGGAGGCCGATGTTTGTGATGAGTACTTTGGTCATTGGAACAGACCGTCCAGCAACGCATCGTCCGGCAAGCTGGGCAAGGTGATATGCTCGTATTCACCATTGGCCAGATTGTAAGCTTCTGCGGTTTCCAATGCGTTGCGGTTGAGTGCCCAGGAGCGCCTGGCCACGCCCACCATCACATCCCAGGGCATGGCCATGTTCAGAATTGTATCCACCCGCCGGCTGCCATCCAGCACCATGCCAAAGCCGCCGTTGATTGATTTTCCGATTCCAACACCGCCGCCGTTGTGCAGCGCCACCATGCTCATGCCCCGGGCGGCGTTGCCGGCGAAGCACTGGGCAGCCATATCCGCCATGATGTTGGAGCCGTCTTTAATGTTGCTGGTTTCCCTGAAGGGGGAATCGGTGCCGCCGGTGTCGTGGTGGTCCCGGCCCAGCATCACGGGGCCGATGTCACCGTCGCGCACCATCTGATTGAAGCGCAGCGCGATGTCCCGCCGCCCCTCAGCGTCCTGATACAGGATACGGCACTGGGTGCCCACCACCAGGTGGTTTTTGTCCGCATCGCGTACCCAGGCCCAGTTGTCCCGGTCCTGATAGCGCCGGTTGGGATCGATGACTGCCAGGGCGGCTTGGTCGGTTTTGAGCAAATCCTCCTTTTTTCCACTTAGGCAGCACCAACGGAAGGGACCATAGCCATAGTCAAACAACTGGGGACCCAGGATGTCCTCCACATAACTGGGGAATATGAAGCCGTCCAGGTCGTTCTCCCCATTGCGGCAGACGGACACTTCGCCGGCATCATACACGGCCTTCAGAAAAGAATTGCCATAGTCAAAGAAGTAAGTGCCCCGGTGGCTGTGACGCTGGATCAGACTGTAATGCTTCCGCAGGCTAAGGTTCACGCGCTCCCGGAACTGCTCCGGCTCATCCCTGAGCATCGCCGTTCGCGCAGCGAAGTCCAGCCCCTGGGGGCAATAGCCGCCCTGGTAGGGGGCATGGCAGGAGGTCTGGTCGCTCATCAAGTCAACCGCAATATCCGCGCCAAGCAGATATTCGAGGAGGTCGATCACATTTCCATGATAGGCCACAGCGCAGGGCGTTCGCGCTTTTTGGTGCCCAAGTGCCATGGCGGCGGCCTCTTCAAGGGAATCCGTGCAACCCGTCACCCAGCCCTGATCCAGCCGGGTCTTGATGCGGGAGTAATCCACCTCCGCGATGATGGAGGCGGCACCGGCAATCACCGCCGCTTTGCCCTGTGCGCCGCTCATGCCGCCCAGGCCGGAGGAGACAAACAGCTTTCCTGCCAGGTTTCCCTCCTTGGGCACGCCCAGTTTCAGGCGGCCGGCGCCCAACAGGGTGCTGAAAGTGCCGTGCACGATGCCCTGGGGCCCGATGTACATCAGCCCGCCGGCCGTCATCTGGCCATAATTGGCCACTCCCAGGGCGGCGGCCCGGTTGAATTGCTCCTGCTGATCGAACTGGCCTACCATCAGCCCGTTGGTGATGATGAGCCGGGGCGCCATCCCGTGGCTGCGGAACAGCCCCAGCGGATGCCCCGACATCATCACCAATGTCTGCTCACGGGTGAGGCGCTGGAGATAGTACTTGATGAGGTGATATTGCATCCAGTTCTGGCACACCTGGCCGGTTTCCCCATAGGTGACCAGCTCATAGGGATAAAGCGCCACTTCCCGGTCCAGGTTGTTGTCCAGCATCACCTGGATGGCCCTGCCTTCCACACATTGGCCGGGGTATTCGCCGATGGGCTTGCCATGCAAAGGCTCTTTGGGCATGAAACGATAGCCATAGATTCGCCCGTGTGTATCCAGTTCCTTTGAAAACTCCCTGGCCATCATGGCGTGGTGCTGGGGCGGCAGGTAGCGCAGGGCGTTTTTCACTGCCTGGCGCCGGTCCTTTTCGCTTAGCCGGGTCTCCCGCTTTGGCGCCCGCCGGACCCCGGGGTCAAAAACCCCAGGCTCCGGCAATTGACCGAACAAAGCCTGTATCGGATCCTGCATTGTTATTCCTCCCGTGTTTTCGCGGCAATCACCGCTTCCTGCTCCAGCTGATACGCCTGGGCTTCAAGCAGGTCACAGGCCTTGTTCATCTCCATCCTGAAGGCTTCATCCTGAATGGATTCCAGATTGATGCGCACATTGCTGACAGCGCCCAGCATGGCCGTGCGGGCCAGCATCGCGCCCACCAACGCGTCCGAATAGGTGCTGATGTTGCCACGCTTTACTGCCGCCACCGCCAGTTTCAGCACGGTGCTGGCGTCCTGCGCGATGGAGAGAGGGACGACGCATGCTTCCTTGAGACCAGCTTGCATGGCGTTCTGCCGCGCCTTGATTTCATCTTCCGAGCCCTTGGGCATCTTCAACGCTTCCATGAAACTCTGATAAGAGGCGCTGTCCCGCTGGATATCATCCAGCAGCTTAAGCCGTAAAGACTCAGCTTCCTTATCAATTCCCAGCATCTCCTCCCGTACCGGGGCGTATTTCAGTTTGCTGTGGGTCAGTTTGGCCACCATGCCGGTCAAGGATGCTGCGAAAGCGCCCGCCATGGCCGAGATACTGCCGCCTCCGGGAACCGGCGCTTCGGAAGCGGTGAGGGCGGACAGTTCCGCTACCGTCATGTGTTGTAAATCCTGCATGGTTATCCTCCTTCAAATTTGCGTTTCCAGAACCTGTTCATACTTGAAGTCCTCAATCTGCAGATAATATTCCGCACAATCCAACAGCGCCTTCATAGGCGCAAGGCCAATCAGTTCGCTGCACACCACATTCACCCCATAGCGCGCGGCCTCCCTTTTTACCATTTCAAACACGCGGAAAACGCTGGACTGGGTGTAGTCGGTGAGATTCATGGAGACCTGCGCCTGATGGCGTTCCTCCAGCATCACGCCCATCGCCTTGACATATTTCAGGCCGCCGCTTGAATGCCGGACTGCCTTGGCGATGGCTTTGGCGATGTTTACATCTGGCGTGGACAGATTAATGTTAAAGGCGATCAAGGGCATCCGGGCACCGATGGCGGTGACACCGCCGGTTGGATGAATCGTATTGGGACCATAGTCAGGCTGCCAGGCGGGGTCCTTCATCTTTTCGGCCATTCCCTCAAATTCACCCCGACGGATGTCGCTGAGGTTTTCCCGGTTGGGGGCCAAAGCGCTCTTCTCATACAATATGGAGGGCTGGCCGAAGCGTGCTGCGATCTGCTCCGACACATACCGGGCCAGGTTGTCCGCTTCCTCCAGGGTGCAGCCGCGGATGGGAATAAAGGGAATCACATCCACAGCACCCATGCGGGGATGCTGGCCTTTGTGCTGGGTGAGGTCGATGTATTCCAGGGCAACGCCAACTGAATCGATGACCGCAGCCCCCAGGGCCTCCGGTTCACCTACGGCGGTGATGACGCAGCGGTTGTGGTCCTTGTCTGCGCTATAGTCCAGCAGCTTCACATTCTCACGATTGCGGAAGCAGTCCGCCACTTTCTCAACTATCCGCATATCGCGGCCTTCTGAATAATTCGGGACAGATTCCATGATTTTGTCCATAAATTCTCCTCGTTTGAATGTTCTGGTCTATTCCTGGCCATTCTACCCTAAAAAACGCAGAAAGTCATGGAAAAGTTATCTGATTTCGCGCTTGACGTGGATGTGGTCCTATGGTATATTCATCGGGCACCCCTTTTGAGGGGGAGCGGGGACCTTGAAAACGATACAGAGAAGAGAAGCGAAGAACGACAGTTGAGACTTTGAGCGAATTAGCCGGGGAAGCTGTAGAACGGAAGCGGAAGGAACCGGGCGCGAGCCAGGGGACGGAAGCGGAAGGGAAGCAGGGGAAGCGGTTAAGGATTAAACATAAGAGTTTGATCCTGGCTCAGGACGAACGCTGGCGGCGTGCCTAACACATGCAAGTCGAGCGGAGGGATACGAGGAG
>Ga0209723_1005300_pt1 | contig 13376 bp, 9 predicted proteins | sample BiotimSIPDNA_2_FD_185750 | JGI IMG/M metagenome (GOLD analysis project Ga0209723, IMG submission 185750) | Anaerobic biogas reactor microbial communites from Washington, USA - Biogas_R2 time_0 SIP DNA (SPAdes) (version 2) | ecosystem: Engineered > Bioreactor > Anaerobic > Unclassified | place... | reverse complement strand
TCTCAGCATTGCTTCGCTCTTTGCTTTCCAAGGCATGGCTACCTCCTGGTTTTCATGCCTTTTATACTAATCAAAGTTGTAAACAATCACCTCGGATACTTTGTAAATAATCATACCGGTCTATACAACACTGGCCGCTCCAATAACCGTCAACTTACTGCGCGTAGGCATCATATTTTGTCATTGCGAGCCCCCGTTATGTGCCAAATGAAAAAATTGAAACACTAACAAGGGGGCGTGGCAATCTGCCTTGGAAGTCATTTCCTAATTGATCAATGCGCGTAGCCACAATATTTAGGTTTAGCCAATCCTATGTTTGATGATCCATCTGCAGGGCAATCATGGGAGGTTTCCTCTACAAAAAGATCGTGGATGATGATTATTACACTTTTGGGATCCAGGCCTTCCCTTAAAGCTAATGCGCGTAGGTATCAGAGTTTGTCATTGCGAGCCCCTGCTAGGAACCTATTGGAAATATCGGACCACCAAAAAAGGGGCGCGGCAATCTGCCTTTAACGTCATTTCCTCATTGAACAATGCGCGTAGCCACTATAGGTAAATCTACTAGATCAAATAAGGGGCACAAAGCAATCTTTAATCCGTCACTTCGAGTTACCGATATAAGTTTTTGGATATATCCGAACACCAACAATGAAGTGTGACAATCTGGCGCTTTTGCTTTTCGTAGAGCGGGATCGTTCACGCAGGTTTTTTCGTAGGCCGGCTTCCGTGTTTGAAGCCGGCGTATTTGTTTTTTTGTAGCTCGTAGGGCGGAATCTATTCGCACAGTGCTCTTCGAGTGGTTACGGACTCCGGCGAATACGATCTGTTTTTTGAATGGCGGAGTGCCCAAAAGAAGGGCATTCCGCCCTACATTTTTTTCATAAGCCGAAACATTTATTCACCTGTGCCCGCGAAGCAGGGTATGGCAATCTGCTTTCTCGTAAGGAACGTGGCTCGACCCGTTCTGTCACATCGTGCCTCCTGTGTCCGTGCAGTAGGGTATAAGTTATCGCAAGCCATTGCCTTCCCCTTTGGGGAATGGTCGAAGATCCCCGGAACAGAGTGAGGGGGAGTAACCGCTTGCGGTGGATGAGGTGCGCCTGTGCCCGTAGGTTATCGCGAGCCGCTTTACGTAGTACTCTTCGAGTGCGAAGCGATCTCTGGCCTCAATGATTGGTAGGGCGAAATGCGGAGACCTGCCGGTCAAATCCCCCGCCCGGTATGCTCCCAAGCGCTTATATCGCCGGGGTGCTTCGCAACACCGGCGAGAACAGACGCTCGCTCTGCCCACAGGCGTCTACAGCGTTGGGGTGCTCTGCAAGACTGGTGATAACAGAGTTTGGCTAATTCCGGAAAATCTTCAATTATTACCACCAACCGTGATACCATTAACACCTCATGAATGAACTTGATCGATTGGGGTTAGTCAAGTGCTACCTCACTGAAGTCTCAGAACAATATCATAGCGGTCAGGCTAAAGAACACGCCTATCGCCCTGCCCTCCAGCGCTTGATGTCCAGTTTTGATGACGTTGTGGTCATCAATGATCCCAAACGTTCCGAACACGGAGCCCCCGATTTCGTTTTCCAGAAAAAATCCAATCCTCGCATTTTGAAAGGTTATGCCGAAACAAAAGATATTGATGCTGATCTCGACAAAATCGAGAAGACTGAACAGATAAAACGTTATCAGGCTTACGCAAACCTCATCATTACAAACTACCTTGAATTCCGTTTCTTCAGAAATGGCGAAAAGTATATAACCATCAAAATTGGTCAGATAAAGAACGGCAAACTGCAAAAATTACCTGAAAATAGCGACAGCCTGATGCGTGAAATAGAGGCTTTCCTCTCCCAGGCACCAGAAAAAATAACCAGTGGTTTGCGGCTTGCTCAGATCATGGGTGGACGCGCCCGTCGCCTGCGCGACAACATCATCGCATATTTGAAAAAAGACAGCGAGAAGAACGACGAACTGCTGCGCATTTATGAGATGATGAAACAACTTCTCGTCCACGACCTTGATCCCGACAAGTTCGCGGACATGTACGCACAGACCTTGGTTTATGGCTTATTCGTCGCCCGCTATAATGACCCCACTTCTGAAACCTTTACACGCCGAGAAGCACGAGACCTGGTTCCCAAGAGCAACCCATTCCTTCTACAATTCTTCGACCACATCGTTGGTCCCAACTTTGACATCCGCCTGGCTTATATCGTCGACGAACTCTGCGAGATTTTCAGTGTCAGCAATGTTCAGGAAATTGTTCATAAACACTTGCGTGTCCAGGAAGAATCGATTGACGAACGCGACCCCATCATTCACTTTTATGAAGACTTCCTGCAGGCTTATGACCCCCAGGAACGCAAGCGAATGGGAGCTTATTACACGCCCGTGCCAGTGGTTCGCTACATCATCCGCCAGGTTGATCGCATTCTGAAAGAAGACTTTGGCATAGCCAAAGGTATCGCCAGTGACGAGATGATCACCCAGACCGTTACCACTCAACCCTATCGCCGCCCTGGTGAACGCAAAGACCGCACCACAGAAGAAATATCTGTTCCCAGGGTGCAGATTCTTGACCCGGCGGTTGGAACTGCTACGTTCCTGAATGAAACCATCAAGTACATCTATCAAGGTTTCAAAGGGCAGGAAGGTCGCTGGCCAGCTTATGTCAATGAAAACCTGATCAAGCGCTTATTTGGTTTTGAATTGATGATGGCACCCTATACCATTGCCCACATGAAGCTTGGCATGACCCTTAAAGAAACCGGCGTGGAAGAACTCAATGACCGGCTGGGTGTCTACCTCACCAATACCCTCGAAGAAGGCTTACATTTTCAGGGCACTCTTTTTGATATTGGTCTAGCAGGAGCTGTCAGCGAAGAAAGCCGCCTTGCCGCCAAAGTCAAGAACGAACATCCAGTGATGGTTGTCATGGGTAATCCGCCTTACTCTGTGAGTAGTAGTAATAAAGGTGAGTTCATCGAAAAACTGGTGGATGACTATAAAATAAACCTAAATGAGCGTAATATCCAACCTCTTAGTGACGATTACATCAAATTTATCAGGTTTGCAGAACATTTGATTGCTAAGAATGGAAGTGGTGTTTTGGCGATGATCACAAATAACAGCTACATTGATGGAATCATCCATCGCCAGATGCGTAAACATCTCTTAGAAACCTTCGATAAAATTTACGTGTTGGATTTGCACGGCAATTCAAAGAAGAAAGAAGTTGCACCTGATGGGAGTAAGGATGAGAATATATTTGATATCCAGCAGGGTGTGGGCATTGTTTTCGCAGTCAAATATCAAAAGAAATCAAAGGAACAATCAACGATTTACCATGCCGAAGTCTTTGGCACAAGGGAGCATAAGTTCCAAGAGCTCAATAATTATTCACCAAAATATTTAAAAATTACTAACAATGCACCTTATTTCTTTTTTATTCAAAAAGATATTGGTATTCAGAACGAATATGATGAATTCGTAAACTTACGTCAATTAATGCCATTCGGAGATGCTGGTATAAAAACCCATCGAGATAGATTTTCTGTTGCACAAACACCTGAAGTTCTTTTTGATCGCTTGACCAAGTTACGAGATAATGATCCCAAAATAGTGGACAGCTTTTCATTGAAAGACACCAGAGACTTCAACCTCCAATCTGCGATAGAAGCATTGAAGACTATCAATTTACATGAGATTATCAAGCCATTATCTTACAGACTATTCGATAATCAATATTTCGTAAATTATGACAAAGTGAGTGATTGGCCACGTCACAGGACTATGGCTCATTTACTCGACCACTCAAACATCGGACTTTCGATCTGCAGACAACAGAGCACATTTGATTTCCAACATGTCATGATGGTTGACAGACCAATTGATATGTGCTTCATTTCTCTTCAGACAAAAGAAGCTGGTTATGTATTTCCCCTTTACCTCTACCATGAAGATGGCTCCAAATCAGTCAATTTTGATCCCTCAGAATTAAACGAGTTAACAAAAATTCTCAATAACAAACAAACGCCAGAAGATGTCTTAGATTATATTTATGCTACTTTACATAGTCCGGCCTATAGAGAAAAATATAAAGAATTCCTCAAGATAGACTTTCCCCACATCCCTATTCCTACACAAAAAGAATTTGACCGCCTGGTTCCCCTCGGACGTGAACTGCGCGAACTGCACCTGATGCAATCGTGCTTTATCGATGAATACCAGACCACTTTCCCAAATGCGGGTGATTGCCTGGTCGAAAAGCTATCCTATTCAGAAGGCAAAGTTTGGATCAACAAAACACAATATTTCGGTAATGTTCCTGAACTCGCTTGGAATTTCTACATCGGCGGCTACCAGCCTGCCCAAAAATGGCTCAAAGACCGTAAAGGTCGCCAACTCTCCGATGCCGACCTCGTCCATTACCAACGCATCATCAAAATCCTGCTCGAAACCGATCGCTTGATGAAAGAGATTGGCTGATCTATGTAAACTAAGTTTAGGGAATGTAAAAATGAAAAAGTGTTATTGGTGCGGAGAAGAATTAGAAGATGAAGCAAAAATCTGTAGATACTGCGGAAGAGAAGTCCTTAAACTAAATTCGCAGACTCCTGCAATCCCAGAAGCGAAAATTTCACCTCGTAATCAACTGAAAAAATGTTATTGGTGTGCTGAAGAAATACAATACGAAGCAAAAGTTTGTAGATACTGCGGAAGAGAAGTGTTTAATCCAAATTCGCAAAATACTGCAATTCTAGAAGAGAAAAGTTCACTTGAAAATCGACCGATAAAATGTGATTGGTGTGGAGCAAAATTAGAAAACGGGGCAGTAGCCTGTGCATACTGTGGAAGAGAAGTTCTTAAGCTAAACTCACAAACCCCTGTAAGACCAAAGGATGACAGGAGGCTCCATTATTACCCAGATTCTGATCACGAAACATATAAACCTGTAAATCTTCCACCCATTAAAACAGCTGAAAACATTCCTCAAGTGGAAACAAAAGAATTGCCTCCCTTGAAGTGGCATCAACGTTTAATCTGGAGAGCAATTTTCTTCGGAATAGTTATGGGAATCATACTGTTTTACTATGTGTTGGGTTCAACTTCACCTTTGGGGGTGTTTGGTTTTTCAGGTTACTTCAATAATGCAGTGATGCAGGGTTTCTCCAACGTTGTCATCTATTCTGGACTATACCTACTGCTTGGTGGCATTTATCGCGGTCGTAACAAAAAGATAAAGTACACAGATATTCAGCAGAGAAGAGTGATTTTGAGGTCAGAGTTTTCGTTCATTATTGGTGTTATTTTCTTTTTTGTTATTGCCATTCTTGGGATTGAAAGGGTGCTATTAAAAACTGATAACAAATCTTCAACAGAACCAACGATAATGAATATCTCAACAGAAACCATCTTCACAGGAATAATTGCCACTCCTACCTATGTATTGCCTAGTCCAACTAGTTTGGTTTCTAAATCAGAAATAGAGAAAAACAGACAAGAGAGTGCATTAAAAGGCAGTCTAATGGCTTATAAGGACGAATCCGGTTGGACTTTTAAGCCATACTTGAATAATTTAGATTTGGTAATCCAGGGGAACAAGGTTATTATCACCCTGTTAAAGTCACCGGTAACAGAAACAGAATTTAAAGAAGTAGCTTATGAACTAATAAGAGTCACAGCCTATCATGTAATTAATGGGCCTATTTCGGTTAAGCGGTCAGATTATACGTTGGATTTCAATATCTCCTCCATCAAAGTAATATCTAACGATATGGCTGATTATACAATTGCTGGATACATAGAAGGACGCAAAACCATGGAGAAAATTATCGAAAGAAGATACACTGGAGACCTGGTGACCTATGAAAAATATTATGATTAAAAAAATAGTTGTTGTGATTAATAAGAGACAATCTTTATGCACAATGGACTTCTGGGGCTATTCACCCATCTTACGATTGATCTGATATGGCGGAGGGAGATTAACTTTCGTTCCCTCCGGTCTTTCGAAGCACCCCACCGCTTTGAGTAATACATCAGTTGGTAAATCCGTAGCACGGACCCCACGCCTACGGCATGCAAGCAGTCTGAAGAGGAGGTTTTATCTTTTACCCCCTTTTTAGAGGGGGACGGTGCCCTGTGCCCGCAGTGAAACGGAGGGTAAACCGGGGGGTGGTGTTGAAGGGGTGGCTTCCGATTATTCCACTTCCAGTTGCGCCATCCTTGAAGGTTCGAAACCTTCAAATTCCATTAATCGGTTATCCGATCTTTGGAATGTGATATTTTAGTTTATTTTACCAATCGAGAAATGACTAAAATCCTTCTGGAAAGTCTGATTGAACTGTATAATCCTGACATTGTCGATTGAGTTTTTTTCAATGTTACAATTCTACATATCGGTAAGGTGCGAAATTGTTATAGGTTACTAGAGTTTGTATTTATCAGGAGGTTCCATATGTGGTTATTTGTTTTGCAGGTCGCGTTGGCAGTTATTGCGGGTCTCAGAGGTTGGAAATGGATTCCGATATTGATACTTCTGGGAATAATTGTTTTCGGACTTCTAATCGGGGCCGGATTTGGAATTGATGCCATTTCTTTTTTGGCAGTATTAGATTATGCTTCTGTAGCCGTATTTTTAATTATGGCGATTGTTGGTAAAAAGAATAATCCTCGATCAGAAATTAATAAAATCGAGATCACCCAAACTGACTATCGTATAAAATGTCCGCATTGTGCAGAGTTAATTTTGCCTGATGCAAAGGTGTGCCGGTTTTGCGGTAACAACTTAAATCCTGAAAGATATTCAGGATCTGTTTAGTAAAACAACTAAAGATTTCAAGAAATAATATCGATAGAAAAGTAAACTAAATGTGCGAACGTGGTTCGAAATCATTTTCTTATTCGATTTTTCTGCCGACTAATCTTTTTTCTCGCCGATCTTGCACAGCACCCCGGCGCTGTAAGCACTTGTGGGCAGAGCGAGCGAGGTATTTGAATGCCAGATCTCCGCATTTCGCCCTACCATTCTTTGCAGCCAAAGATCGCTTCGCAAAAGCGGTTCGCGATAACAGAAGATCCCGTCTTTGCGACTGCTTGCGTACAGAGTAGGAGCGAAGCGACGTGGCAATCTGCAGTTTGCTTTTCAGATTGGAAAAGGCAGATCGCCGCGCTACGCTCACGATACCCTACGGGCACGATGTGACGGAACTGTCAGGGATATTCGTCCAGGAGTTTGGCTTATAAGTAGGGAACGGTCTTGTGCCGTTCCGAGTGTAAAACGGAACCGAACACTAGCCTCCGGCACGCAAGCAGTCACCAGGGCAGTGGTACGTTCCCTACGCCCCATGCAATCACCGAAGATGAAATAATTGTCATTCTGAACGAAGTGAAGAATCTTGTTTTACCTCATCTGACTAACATAACCAGACTGATAAGATCCTTCGGTGCCCTCAGGATGACAAAATTAAGGTAGATCACCACGCTACGCTCGCGATGACGGAACGGGTCGAGCCACGTTCCCTACGCCCCTGGCAATCACCGAAGATAAAAAATTGTCATTCTGAACGAAGTGACACGAAGTGTACTTTGTAAGAATCTTTTTTTGCCTTATCTGATTACCATCACCAGTCTGATAAGATCCTTTGGTTCCCTCAGGATGACAAAAATTAGGCAAATCTCCGCGCAACACAAGGTGTACACTCTAAAAGTGAGGGGATCCCTTTCCAAAACAGAACAAATGTGCTATACTTTTCTCGAACATATTCATTTTTCTGGTCCGCACCTTAACAATCGATATCCATTTGCAGTCAATTCGCGTTCTGGCGCTATCAAAAAACAGTGCAAATAGTGCAATTCGTGCAAACCCTTACGCAGGGCAGGGCAATTTTCCTTATAAAACGACTGGAACGGTCGGTGCCCGTTCCGTACAAAAGGGCAGATCGCTTCGCAAGACAGCTCGCGATGACGGAATCCTTCGTTCTCGCCGGTGTTGCGAAGCACCCCGACGCCGAAGGCGTTAGTGGGCACACCGCGCGAGGGATTGGACTGCCAGATCTCCACTTGTGGTGGCAACCTGACTTTCGCCGGTCTTGAACCAGGCAATGCGTAACGGGTTTTGGGTAATAAGATAAAATAAGGTTTGTTTTTAAAGTAAATTAATGATCACGAATTAACACGAATTAATACGTGTCAATAATAAGTAAAAAAATACGGAAAATACGAAAGAGATTAACAAAGGTTACGAACCTATGAACAAAAAACCTAACTTCAAACTGATCATCGGTGTATTGGTGATCGTGGCAGCGCTGGGCTATCTTCTGATCTCCGCGACACGCTCGAATACGCAGTATTTCATGACCGTGGACGAGCTGACCAGCCAAAAATCTGAACTTGAAGGGCAGAAACTGCGCATGTCTGGCGCGGTGGTGGGCGAAAGTATCCAATATGACCCCGCAACCCTGGACCTTAGTTTCGTGGTTGCCCAAATTCCTGGAGACCACCGCCTGATCGCCGAAATGGGCGGCATGGCAAAGGTCCTGGCTGAGGCTGTGGCAGACCCTGACGCTGCCCGCATGACCATCCATTACAGCGGTGTCAAACCCGACCTGCTGAAAGACGAAGCGCAGGCAATCGTTACTGGTTCGCTGGACGCGGAGGGCATTTTCCAGGCAACTGAACTCTTGATGAAGTGCCCCTCAAAATACGAATCCGTCTTGCCTGACCAGGCTGGAGATTAAACCATGTTCTTTATAGGATTAGGAAGTTTTGTTCTTGCGGCAGTTTTGATGCTTGTCTGCCTGGTGCTTACAGCCTGGCAGCTTTCGCGGAAACAACATGAGATCTCAAACATCGTCCGTTTTCTGACCAATCTTGGTTTAGGGCTGCATACCCTGAGCGTTTTGGCGCTGCTTTTCATGCAGGTCAGCCAGGATTACAGCAACGCCTACGTGGTGGGTGTGATCAACCCGGCTCTGCCAACTTACCTGAAGTTGACCGCGCTGTGGGGTGGGCAGGCGGGCTCGCTCTTTTTCTGGAGCTGGATCATTAATCTTTGTTTGGTGATCGCACTGAACCGCCGCCACATCCTGCGGGATAACTGGGGCTACCTTTTCGCGCTTGTAAACCTGCTCTTCTTCAGCGGGATTTCAATGTTCCTGGAAAATCCCTTTAGCCGGGTCTGGCAATTAGGTGATGGCAGCCTGACGGACAGCCTGTTTGTGCCGGCAGCTGGCGCGAAGGTCTATTCCGGGTTAATCGGCAGGGGGCTCAACCCGCTTTTGCGGCATTGGGGCATGATCATTCACCCGCCGCTGCTTTACATCGGTTTCGGCGCTTTTCTGCTGCCGTTTGCGGAGACGCTTTCACACCTGGTGGTGAAGGGCGAAGGCGATAACCTGATCGCAGCCCTGCGCCCCTGGCTGCTGGTTGCCTGGATTTTCCTGACTGCCGGCATCACGCTTGGCAGTTGGTGGTCGTATGATGTGCTGGGGTGGGGCGGATATTGGGCTTGGGATCCGGTGGAAACGTCTTCTCTGATCCCCTGGCTGGTCAGTACCGGTTTGCTACACAGCATGTTTTTACAGCAAAAGAAAGATATTTTCAAACGCATTAACGTGATCCTGATTTTGAGCAGCTATTTGCTGATCATCTTCAGCATTTTGATGACCCGGGCTGGCTTGATCAGCTCGGTACACGCTTTCGGAGAAAGCTCCATTTCCATCCCGTTGACTGTGTTTTTGGTGGTGTTCCTGGCGTTGTCGGTTGCCCTGGTAGCCTGGCGCTGGAAGAAAATGGACAGCGGCTGGGAGTTCCAATCCTGGTTCTCGCGGGATTCGCTGTTCCTTTATACGTTGGTATTGCTGGTAGCGATTGCACTGGTGTGTTTGTGGGGGCTGCTTTATCCATTGGCGACAGGCGCCTTCACCGGTGTTGAGATTACACTCGACCGCGGTTTTTATGACCGGGCGGTCACACCGCTATTGGTCTTACTGGCGCTGTTGATGGCGGTTTGTCCGCTAGTGGGTTGGTCGGTTGCCAGCTTGAAGAAGCTCGGTAAACGAGCCTTGACCCCGTTTGTTGCGGCAATTTTGGCAGCGGTGGCGGCATACCTCTGGCTGAGCAAATCGTGGGTGGCAGTGCTTTCCATATTTGTTGTGGCGTTGGGTTTGGCAGTCTTGATTGCGACCACCATCCGTGACCTACGCAAAGCTGAGAAACCACTGAGCACATTCTGGAAAATGCGTTCAAGATACGGCGCTTTTTTGGTGCATACCGGTATTTTAATGATCATGTTGGGTATCGTAGGTGTGGAAGGACTTTCTCAAAGCATTCAGGGCACGCTGGTACCTGGCGATAAGATGCCGTTGGGAGAATTTGGGGTGGAATTTTTGGAACTCACGGAAAACTATGACAGCCCCGAGTACCTGAGCGTACGAGCCCAGATCGATTTGTGGCGCGGTGATGAGCTTGTGGGTCATTTGACCCCTGGTCAGGACGTTTACGAAAGCCGCAACCAGTACGTGAGCATTCCGGGCAAACGGAGCACGCTGGCAGGCGATTTTTATACGATTATGCTCGATTACGACGAGATGATGGGCTATGTTTCCATCCAGGCTACCATTAACCCGCTGGTTAACTACATGTGGATTGGCTCATTGTTCCTGTGCCTGGGCGCGGCATTCAGCCTGAGTTCGCCCATCGTGCGCGAGCAGGCAACACGGAAAGAAGACGAGCAAACGGATGCGGATTGAGCTGCAGGGAGTCAGCAAAGCTTATGGTCGCTTGTCGGTACTTAAGAACTGCAACCTGGTGCTGGAAAGTGGGCAGTTGCTGTGTTTGCTGGGTAGCAACGGGGCTGGCAAGACCACGCTCCTGCGCGTAGCCAGCGGGCTGCTGAGCGCTGACCAGGGTAAATTGCTGATTGATAAAGAAGAATGGTCCCTGAAGAGCCCGGAATGGCGCCGGATGTGCGCACTGGTGGCTCACAAGACCTTCCTTTACCAAAACCTGAGCGGGTTGGAGAATCTGCACTTCTTTTCGAGGTTGTACCAGCGAAATTTGACTGAAAAAGACTTGCGCGAACGCCTGGCAGAAGCTGGACTGGCTCGTGCGGGCGACAAACAGGTGCGGGCGTATAGCCGCGGTATGCAGCAGCGCCTGACCATCGCACGGGCTTTGCTTTCGGACCCGGATGTTCTGATTTTGGATGAACCTTTTACAGGGCTGGATAAGGATGGCAGCGCGATGTTGGTGCACATGCTGACCGGGTTAAAGGGGCGGGGAGCAATGATTTTGATGACCACCCACGACCCACAGGCAGCCTTAGCCGTTACAGATGGCTTTGTGCGCCTGAACCGTGGCGTTTTGGGCGCGGTTAACTGGGTGAATGGCAGAGGTTGGAAGGAAATTGAGGAAAGCCTTTATGCTCAGGGCACTCCAGAAGGGCAGGCGGCATGAAAAATTGGCTGAGCACCCTAAAAACCCTGATTTGGAAAGACCTGTTACAGGAATGGCGCAGTAAGGACATGCTGACAGCCATGCTGGCTTTTGCTATTCTGAGCATTTTCATTTTCAACTATGCCATGGAACTGGACCCACGCCAAAGGGCTGAGCTGGCACCCGGAATTTTGTGGGTGGTAATTACTTTCTCGGGTACGCTGGGCTTGAACCGCTCTTTCGTGGCGGAGCAGGAACAGGGCAGTTTTGACGCCCTGGTTATGGCGGTTCCCGGATTGGGCAGCATCTGGCTGGCAAAACAAATCAGTAATTTCTTGATGATGTTGGTGCTGATCGTGATTGTTTTGCCAATTTACAGCCTGCTCTATAACCAAAACCTGTTCATCCCCGGTTTGATTCTAACGCTCATTTTGGGGGCGTGGTCATTCAGTGCTGCCGGAACGCTTTTGGCGAGCATGACCGCCCAGACCCGTATGCGCGACCTGCTCTTACCGGTTCTGCTTTTTCCAATTTTGATGCCGGTCAATATGGCGGTTGTCAAGGCGGGCACGGGCATCATGACCGGTGCGGCTTTGGCGAGTTACCAGGTTTGGCTGTCGGTATTGCTCGTTTACGGTATTATTATGACTACAATTTCACTCTTGGTGTTTGACTATGTTATCTTGGAATAAGAAATTAACGTTTTTGGCAGTTTTTTCTGGCGCACTGATTTTGCTCGCCTTTGGGCTGGTGCTGTTTTACGCTCCGGTCGAACAAAATATGGGCGTGGTGCAGAAAGTCTTCTACTTCCACGTTGCCGCAGCCTGGCTGGGAATGCTCGGTTTTTTGGTGGCGGCGGTGTCCGCGGTGTTGTATCTGAGACAAAACAAACTGAAACTGGATGCTGTAATGGCTTCCTCGGTTGAAATTGGACTGCTCTTTACCGCGATTGCCAATTTTACGGGTATGATCTGGGCGCGTCCGGTTTGGAATACGTGGTGGACGTGGGATCCGCGCCTGACTACGATGACAATCATGGCGTTTACCTACCTTGCTTACTTCTTGCTGCGCAACAGCATTGACGATCCGGTAAAGAAAGCTCGTTTTGGAGCGATCTACCTGATCATCGGTTTTGCGACGGTTCCACTTACTTTCTTTTCAGCACGTTTGCTGCGAACCATCCACCCGACCATTTTTGGCGGTGCTGGTACAGGCGAAATGGCGATGACGCCGGCGATGTATCAGACCATGGGCTTCAGTATCTTTTCGTTTTCGGTGCTGTTTGCACTACTGCTGATCGTGCGGAGCAGGTTGAGGTTGAACCAGCAGTGGTTGGAAGAGCAGGAAGCCCTGGAACAGGACGAGGAATTTGGCGAGGTGGCCAATGGCTGATACCTTTAACTTTTTTGTAGCTGGTTACGTGGTGATTTTTGGTCTTTTGGGAGCCTATATTGGCTGGCTGGTATTACTAAACCGCCGGATCAAAAAGAAGATATCAAAGAGAAGAATAGCTGATAATAATTAACCGTCTTTATCCTTTGTAGGACGAGATTGAGGAAGTGTTAACCCTGCGATTATTCTCATCTTCGCACCTCCGCTATTACAGCTGAAAGCATTTTCACATTGGTTGGTCTATAATTAATGCGCGTAGCCACTGTCAGTAAAAGATACATTGATTGTGTCAGGGTGGAGCTGGCGTAGAAACCGTCTTGATTGTCAAGACGGTAGCTACGAAAGACTTGCACGGTCAGGAGGCCAGCACGATCGGGTATCAGGGTTTCTTGAGTTATTGGTCGAGGCATCATGTATAGACCGGTATGATTATTTACAAAGTATCCGAGGTGATTGTTTACAACTTTGATTAGTATAAAAGGCATGAAAACCAGGAGGTAGCCATGCCTTGGAAAGCAAAGAGCGAAGCAATGCTGAGA
>Ga0209723_1005299_pt1 | contig 13380 bp, 13 predicted proteins | sample BiotimSIPDNA_2_FD_185750 | JGI IMG/M metagenome (GOLD analysis project Ga0209723, IMG submission 185750) | Anaerobic biogas reactor microbial communites from Washington, USA - Biogas_R2 time_0 SIP DNA (SPAdes) (version 2) | ecosystem: Engineered > Bioreactor > Anaerobic > Unclassified | place... | reverse complement strand
GAAAATCCTGAAAGAACAGAATCTGCATAAAAGATTGTTTTCCAGGGCATACTCCATAATAATTTCACAGGCATCATTTTCCGGTGCTTTCCCGTAACTTGTATAAGCGGCTGTTCTCATTCTGGGCATCGGTTTCAAAAGATGTATATCAGGAAACTTTGATAAAAGCTGAGGATCCTGATAATCATAATATAAATTCCTGACATCAATTTTTGGAAATGAATAATCTATATTCTGATCAAGAAATTCCGATGGCAGATAACCGGTATTGGTCCTGAAAACCATACTGAATGCTTCTATGCTGCTGAAACAGTACTTTGCTGCAAGATTTGCAGTATTTGTTCTTTCTCTTTTTATGTCCTTGACAGCAAAGGATACTTTTCTTTTTCCTATGTAATCCTGTACTGTGTAACCTGTAACAGCATAAAAAAACCGTAAATATTCCGTGCTGCACATTTTCGCAGCATCAGCTGCATCCTCTATTTCAATGTATGAATCAAGGTTGCTTTCTATAAACTCTATTGATTTCTGTATCCTGTCATAGTAATTCATTCTGCCCCTCATATTCCACGTAAAACTAATTATACAATATTCATTAAAAATTGTTAATATTGAGTATAGAAAAGCCAGGGCAATCGCATAAAAGAGAATTAAAAAGCAGAAAAGCTAACAATAGCAAGTAAAGCTATGTATAGGGAAATGCAGAATTAATGCAATCCCCTATAGTTTTCCCCTTAAAAGTATAGTATAATATATTATACATATTTAGGAGGTATTACATGTCAAACTATCCAGATTGGGTGAACGCATTCAAGAAAAAAGGGACATCCGTAAAGAAGGTCGGCAATGAGTACTATTTGTATCGTTCCACTTCAAAACGGGTCCCAGGAAAGAAATATCCGCAGCCTGTGCAAGAGTATATCGGCACAATAACCAGGAATGGGGTGATGAAGACTCATGTGAGAAAAATATCTACAGACAGAGTAAAGGTCTACGAGTACGGGTTGTCTTTTGTTCTAAAATCACTGCTTCCTGAAACATTTTTGATCAACTCTCACGATAAGGAGACCCTGCGTTTTGCCTTCCTGCACATTGTGAAGCACGTTTCTCCGAAAAGTTATCTTTTGAGGAATACAGATTTGCCGTCTTTGTCCGACTTGCATATCAACCTGAATGTGCAGCTTAAGAGATATGAGCGGCTTACAGGAATATTCATAGAAGATCTGCGGCCATTGTCAGAATTGTATCTGGTTGAGACGAAGGAATGCGATATGTTGTCAGAAATCACATCTGAAATGGGCGAAATACTAGAAAGATTGGGGGTTAAGATCGATGCAGTACAAATTTGAACCACTCAACACGTTGGCTGCAATAATGGGAAGCATAGAGGATCCGCGTGATAATCGGGGGAAGAGGCACAAACTTCTGGATATCTTCATCATGACTGTGTTTGGCCTTTTATGGGGACATACCGATTTCACGAACATGGTGATTGACCTGAAATACCATGAGGTATATTTTACCGAGCTGCTGGGGCTTGAAAACGGCATACCGTCGCATGACACATTCAGTGCAGCCTTCAGCATCATCAATCCGGCAGAGTTCCTTGAATGCTTTATTCAATGGATCGCCGACTTAACGCGCCCCCAGGGGAAACATGTTGCGATTGATGGGAAGGCAATCCGCGCCGCCTGCGAAAAGGTATACTGCAAAAAGGTGCCCATGCTGATCAATGCACTCATTGTAGACACAGGCATCTGCATTGGGCAGCTGAGAATAGATGCAAAGACAAACGAAATCAAGGGGATTCCTGATTTGCTGGACTGGTTAGATCTAAGGGGTGCTGTTGTGACCACAGACGCCATCGGATGCCAAAAGGATATTACCAGAATTCTTCTCGATAAAGGCGCAGACTTTGTCTTGCCGGTAAAGGATAATCAGGAGAACCTGCACAAAAATATCAAGTTGGAGATGGACACGATTATTGCCCAGCAGCGACTCGAAGCATCTGCAGCCAGAGAATATGCAGAAAAAGGAAAAAAAATCGCGATGCCATTCACCGACTTGTTAGGGATTCATCAGGAATTTGACAAAGGCCATTCCCGGATAGAGCGCAGAACATATTATGTCTGGAATGACGCTTCTTGCGTCTTCAAAGATGAATGGCCGGATGTGGCCGCTGTAGGCATGGTCATCAGGGAACGCCTTGTCATCCATCGTAACGAAGACGGAGAGATAATGGATGAAGAACCCACGGTAGAAACAGAAAGCTATATCATCAGCAGGCGAATGAATGCTGAAGAATTCGCGTGTTTTTCGAGACACCACTGGGCGATCGAGAACGGCCTGCACTGGGTTTTGGATGACGCGTTGCGGGAGGACCGCTGTACGGCAAGAAAGGGCCATGCAACGGAAAACATTGGTCTGATGCGAAAAATCGTATACAATCTGCTAAAGCTTGATAGCGATGTTCAAAATATGTCTGTGAGGGCGAAGCAAATATATTACCGTAATAATCCGGAAGCTGTATGCAGACTGCTCTTTGAAGTCGTTCCCGGTCACCGATAAATAGCTCTCATATCTTATTACAAGTAAACACAGGTCGATTTTTAAAGCAGGTCAACCTCTGGTCTGCTGCGCCTTTTTACGCTTTTGACTGCAATTGCCGTTGTAAATTATGCTTGTTGTTAGCGCCTTTTCTGACACTTAGCATTTTTCGCCGCTTCTTTCGGCTCGTTTTACCTTTTTATGCGATTGCCCTGTAGAAAAGCAGTCAGGCTGGTGCCATATGAGGTCAGGGCATTTTACTATTTTTGTACACTAGCCTTAATATGCTATGTTCTGGTAAATTATATATTATTTACATTTTATATACTGATATAACTTTTAAATAGTAATATTCATTGTAAAAAACACCCAGGACTTAAGTCCTGGGATGTTAATCTGTAATGTCTTGTTATGTTCAAAGATTCTATCTTTGAAAATGCTCTTATCTCTTTGAGAACTGTGAAGCTTTTCTTGCTTTCTTGAGTCCTGGTTTCTTTCTTTCTTTTTCTCTTGGGTCTCTTGTAAGATAACCGGCTTTTTTAAGTTCTGTCCTTAAATCTGGGTTAGCTTCAAGCAATGCTCTTGCTATTCCATGTCTGATAGCGCCGGCTTGGCCTGTAAATCCGCCGCCCTTTACATTTACAAGCACATCATATTTCCCTCTGAGCTTTGTCACATCAAGTGGCTGATTTACTATGATTGTGAGTGTTTCTAATCCGAAATACTCGCTTATATCCTTATCATTTATTGTAATGTTTCCTGTTCCTGCAACTAATCTGACTCTGGCCACAGAACTCTTTCTTCTTCCTGTTCCGCAATACTGTGTCATAACTTAACCTCCCGCTATTTATTCAGATCCAGAACTACTGGGTTCTGTGCCTGATGGTTGTGTTCGCTTCCTGCATATACCTTCATCTTCTTAAGCATATGGCTTCCTAATGTATTCTTTGGAAGCATACCTTTGACAGCCTGAGTGATAATTCTGTCAGGATGCTTAGCCATCATATCTTTGTATACTACTTCCTTTAATCCACCGATGTAACCAGTGTGTCTTCTGTACATCTTCTGTGTTTCTTTCTTTCCTGTTACAACAATCTTCTCGGCATTGATTACTATTACATAATCTCCTGTGTCAACTGATGGTGTGAATTCAGGTTTGTTCTTTCCTATAAGAATCTTGGCTATCTCGCTTGCTAATCTGCCCAGTGTCTGGCCGTTAGCATCTATGACATACCACTTTTTCTCTATGCTGTCAGCTTTTGGCATAAAAGTCTTCATATTCTGCTTGTTCTCCTCCATAATTAATGCCGTTTTACACGGCATGGGTAATTTTAATATATATCTCGCATCTTGTCAACATGTTTTTTATATATCTCGCGAAATCTTTTTTATTCTCTTAAATGCTCTTTAAATCGCCGTTTATCTCGTGTTTCATTCCAGAAATTCGTCAAGTATGAGGTTATAGTGGGGGAGCATGTTTTCCATGAAGTACTTTACCTCTGGAAGATCTGAATCTTCAATACTCTTCTTTAATGAATCATATGCTTTGTCGAAATCCCTGTTGCCTCTGTCTTTTTCTTCCTTACATTTTATAAAGCCTGATATTTTGTCAGCCGCCTTAATAATCTTCTTATCCTCTGCGGAAGGATTGAAATATTCCACATAACTTTCTTTTATGCTTTCATCCTGCATCATAATGATATTATTTACTGCATCTGATTCTATCTTCTTATATGCTTTTTCAATTTCCTTATTTGCATACTTCACAGGTGTTGGAAGATCTCCTGTAAGCGCTTCATTAACATCATGAAACATCGCACCTGCAGTAATCCTGTTAACATCATAGTTCCTGCCAAATTTAGCATTCCCGATAAGAGCAAGCCCCTGGGCAATAACTGCGACATCATAACTATGCTCTTTTAAATTCTCATAACTGGTATTGCGCATGAGCCCCCATCTGTTGATGTATCCTATCCTGTGTATAAAAGCGAAAAAACTGCCCTTCTTCATCCTGAAACCTCCTGATCAATGGATTCTGCAAATAGAAATCCTATTTCCACCCTTCTTTCCTCTCCTAAAAACGGGACAAGCAGGGTAAGCTTGCTTTTGTGTTTGTCAACAGAGACAATTTTACCTTTGAAACTTGTAAGCGGCCCTTTGGTTATAACCGCACTCTGTCCTTCCTTAAAACTCACTTCCGGAGCCTCTATTACTCCGTGTACATTCATAATACCTGCAAGAAGCTCCATTTCCTCAGCAGGAACCGGCAGAAGTGTGAAGGTACTCCTGTCTCTTAACAGCCTGTACACACTAGGTATCCCTTTTAATATATTATATATCTCTACATCAATTATCCCATTTGCAAATACATATCCAGGAAATACTGTTTTGTAAGATTTTATTCTCTGTTTTTCTTTTTTTATGAACTTTATCGCTGTTGGGATGACGAAGTTCAACTTAATATCTTTTCTTTCGCATATTCTGACAAGATTATTTCTTGCTTTGGTCTCATCACCACTTTTTACATGAAACACATACCACGAATTTATATATCCCTGTTCATCGCTTATTACAGTTTCATAGCCTTGCGTCATAATATACCTCTTTTTTTAATTTTAACATTTATGCCATGCTAATACAATATACCGCAGCAATCGATACACACAGGAACGGACCTAATGATATCTCCTGTCCGCGTATGCCTTTTGATAAGAATGTATATATCGCTGCGGGCAAAAAAGCTAACATGAATCCATATACCATTCCGCTAAATCCTAATACAAGCCCGCAGACAAAGCAGAGCTTGACATCTCCTCCTCCAACCCCTTCTTTTTTGAATATTAGAAGAGACATGCAGTTCATTAATTCCAAGAAACCTCCTCCGATTATGCATCCTAATATCCTGCTTTTAATGCTTTCTATATACGGGTATTCTATGGTTATAAGTATTATCCCGACAAGTAATATAACCACATGGAACCTGTCATATATGTATCCTGCCTGAACATCTGTATATGTTATGCAGCACAGGCAGAAAAGGAATACTATTAATAGAATCCTATTTAAAATATCTGTCTCTAATGATACAGATATTATAAAGGAGAGAGACAGTAGTATAGAAAGCATGAATGTCATGTCATCATAGAATAAAGAATTGTCTGCATATGACAGTCTTCTTAATGGTCTCACCATAAGTTTTGACAGCAGTATAGAGACTGAAACAAACAGAAGGTAATCAATAATCATTTGTCTATTATTTCCTAACCTTCTGTATTAATACACAGACAATCATATTCTTGTGGAAATACCTTAAGATAATGTTATACAATAAAACGGAGGTAATAAGTTATGTATGATATATCTGTAAATAGGAATATAGAGTGGAAAGCCTTCTGGCTTCATGATCCCATATTCAAGAAACAACCAGTTATCCAGCCTGTCGACGCAAGAAGATCAAAATACTTAAGGACCGAAATTCATAACAGGCATACATTATTCCGCAAAGAATTCAATGTTGAAAATCTTCCAGTTAAAAGTGCGAAACTGTATGTTACTGCAGATGACTGCTATAAGGCGTATGTAAACGGTAAATTTTTAGCATACGGGCCTGCCCAGGCTTTAAGCTTCGCATATAACTATAACGCTTTTGAGATAAAGAAGCTTCTAAAGCCAGGGCTAAATACCATCGCTTTCCACATATTCTATCAGGGAATGCTGAACATGGCGCTTATCTCCGCAGATAACCTTAACGGCATGATATGCATGCTAGAGATGGAGTATACAAATGGAAAAACTCAAAGAGTATCTTCAGATGACTCCTTTAAATGCTATCAGCTTATGGCTTATTCATCTGACAAAGTATATGGATATGAAACACAGTTTTCTGAAAATATTAATCTTAACCAGTTTCCATACGGATGGAATAAAACAGGTTTTAATGATTCAGATTGGTTAACTCCTTTCATTTCCTCAATTCCGTACCCTATGTCATATAATCTAGCACCGCAGATAACTCCAACCGTTTCATTTGATATTTCCTATCCAGTTAATATTATTAGAAAAACAAAAGGCAATTATCTTCTGGATTTCGGTCAGGAAATATGTGGAAACACCGTAGTAACCGCAAAGGGTAAAAAAGACCATGTTATAATCATATGGCATGCTGAAGAATTAGATGAAGACGGTACATCTGCAAGGCATAACATGCGGTGCGGATGCGATTATGAAGAGACTATTACTCTAAGCGGTAAAGAAGATAAATCTGACACAGCAGAATTCTTTGATTTTAAAGCTTTCCGATATATTGAAGTATTTAACTTCCCTGGAAAACTTACAAAGAAAAGCATATTTGTTAACCACAGGCATTACCCTATACCCAAGAATCATGCTATTAACAAAACTGACAATGCCTTATTCCAAAAAATATGGGAAATGTGTGAAAAAGGTATTATTGAAGGTACGCAGGAATCATACATAGACTGCCCGACAAGGGAAAAAGGCGCATTCTTAGGAGACGGCCTTATAACCGGACTCTCTCACCTTTCCTATACCAATGATGCAAGGATAATGAAGAAATTTCTCTATGACTGCATGAATAGTGCAAGACTATGCCCCGGACTATTCTGCACTACAGTAACATATGACGCATCCCAGATGATAGACTATTCGCTTGTTTTTCCAATTGTATTAAATAAGTATTTTGAATATACAAACGATATAAAAACACTGAAGGATGCACTCAATGTTTTGGAAGGCATCTTATCTTACTACGCTCAGTTTTACGAACCTGAAGGGATACTGGGACAGATAAAGCATGTGCACAGAGACCAGTACACAGTATTAGTAGACTGGCCAGTCATTTACAGAGACGGATATACTGATGAGATTATTAACAGTTCGAACTGCTTTGGCAACCTTGCGTATCTTGGAATCTTAAAGGAAACCTCAAAGGTATATTCATATACAAAAAATGAGTTAAGAGCAGAGGCACTCTTACAAAAGGCCAGACAGCTTGAGAAAGCTCTGATTAAAGCTTTTTACGATTATGATACAGGATTGTTCAATATATCAAAAACATCATCTTATCATAATTTCCATGATGCTGTATTCGCTCTTTATTTCGGTTTACAGCTTCCAAAAGGATATAAGCCAATATTGGACTTTATAAAAGCTAGAGGAATCGTATGCGGTGTGTACTTTACATACTACTATTTCTCAGTTCTTTACAGCTACAGGGAATATGATAAAATCTTTGAACTTATGGTTTCAGATGAGAGAAACTCATGGAAAACAATGCTGAACACAGGCGTGACCACATGTATAGAGGCATGGCATCCTGATGATAAGAAAAACTGCAGTCTCTGCCATCCATGGTCCAGTTCGCCAATGATTTTCAATGATATCTTTTATGGTATATCATCATATGGCACAGGTTATAAAACATTGCAATTCAAGCCAAGGATGCCAAAACAGTTTAGCAGTGGTAAGTATACAAAACCTACTCCTCTTTCAGATATAACAGTAAGTTTTAAAAGAGAAGGAAATAGAGTTATATATCAACTTACTCTAAAAAAAGCATGCCAGGTATTTGTCTGTCTGTCAGACAAAGAAAAAGGGCATTTTATAGATGCCCCTGCAGGTATAACTGAATTTATCCAGGTATCGGATTAGACCCTTTCAGTTCTTTTCAGACCTATTATATACAGACCATTTCCCAAAACATATTTGACTGCAGCCGTGAGCAAAATTCTGAATTTCTTATTATCTTCAGCATTCAGTATTGTGTGTGAGTTATAGAACTTATTAAAAGCCATACATACATCGATAAGATAGCGGGATATGCATGAAGGTTCGAGATCTTTTAAAGCCTGGTCGATTTTCTCATTGAATAGTGATAAAGTCTTAAGTAAAGCAAATTCCTCATCATTTGTCATATGGCTTGGCTCTATGTTATCCATATTAATATCATCCTCAATAAGCCCTGATTTCCTTAATACTGAACACGCTCTTGCATATGTATACTGAACATAAGGACCAGTGGAACCATCAAAGTTCAAAGCATCTTCCCAAGAAAAATCAATATCCTTTATCCTGTTATTTGAAAGGTCAGAAAATACTATCGCGCCTACGCCTATATCTAATGCTTTCTGCTCTTTGTCTTCCATATCAGGATTCTTTTCATTGATTATATCCAGAACCCTTTTTGCAGCTTCACTAAAGAGATCATCAAGATAAATTATGTTTCCCTCACGGGTAGCTAACTTAGCTCCACCCATTGAAACCATTCCAAATCCAACATGTTTTAAATCTTTTGCCCATTTATAACCCATAAGTTCCACTACTTTAAACCATTGTTTGAAGTGGAGATCCTGTGCTGTTGCTGTGACATATATGCACTTGTCGAAATCATATGTTTTCTTTCTATACATCGCTGCAGCTATATCCCTTGTAGCATACAAAGAAGAACCGTCAGACTTAAGAATAAGACATGGCGGCATGTTATATTCTTCTAAGTTTACAATCATCGCTCCGTCGCTGTTTACAAGAAGATTCTTATGCTTCAACTCTTCAATTACCGGTTCCATCTTATCATTATAGAAAGATTCCCCTGCATAGCTGTCGAATGATATATCCAGCATTTTATATGTCTTTTCTATATCTAATAAACTTATATCTTTGAACCATTTCCAAAGCTCTACCGCTTCCTCGTCCTTCTTTTCCAGCCTTGAAAACCATTTTCTTGCCTGATCGTTCAAAGAAGGGTCTTTCTCCGCTTCAGAATGGAATTTAACATATATTCTCACAAGCTCTTCTGTACCCTTTTCTTCAATTAATTCCTTAGAGCTCCAGCTTTTATATGCAACGATAAGTTTACCGAACTGGGTACCCCAGTCACCAAGATGGTTTATGCCGACGCATTTATATCCTCTGAACTCATGAAGCCTTCGAATTGAATGGCCTATAACCGTAGAACGCAGATGCCCTATATGGAAAGGTTTTGCGATATTCGGAGCGGAATAATCAATACAGACCGTTTTACCAGCATTTTCATTACTCTTTCCGAACTCTTCTTTCCCAATAACCATATTCTTTAGTATGTTGTTTACCATGTACTCTCTTTTTATAAATATATTGAGATATCCGCCTTTGCTTTCGCACTTTTCCACAATATCAATATCCAAAGAATTCACAAGCAAATCGGCTATGGCGATAGGAGACTTTCTTAATACCCTGCTAAGTTTGAAACATGGTAATGCAAGATCACCCATTTCAGGATTAGGAGGATACTCCAGATTGTCCATAATATCGGTCCAGCTTAACTGCTCGATACTCTTCTCAAGTTTTTTTGCTACAACACTCTTTATATCTTTCATAATGATCTTCTTTCATTAATTTGCTGTCTTGCTGCTTAATATACTAGTAAACCTTATGTGGGTTACTGAATTATCCCTTATATTAACATAAAATAACTGGTTTTCCAATAATTCCATATACCTTTACTTATATATGTAGATTTATATACTTTTACATTTACTATTCTTTAGCATCTATGAAGACCAAGTCATTAGGTTTGACATAACCAAGCCGTATCCTTGCCATCATCTCAAAATATTCATCTGTTCCTGCAATGGACTGGTAATAGAGGAGCTGTTCATGTTTAGCATCCTGTTCTCTTATTTTTTCCTGTACTCTCTGCTTTTCCACAATGAGCATATCAATCCTCGGCTGCTGTGAAAAGATGATATATATAAAATATGCTATGAATACGAATGATATTAATGTGAATAATCTTTTTTTAGTTTTACTTTTCATTAAAAGCCTTCCTCTTTAGTGTAAATGTATTTTATCATACGAATGAGTTTTGTCAATATATTGAGCTTTTAGTATCTCAAATAACTGTAATTTTGCCGTAACTATTCAAACACCTTAAATGTCCAACCGTAACTTATCAGCTCATCAAGAAATACAGGCAGCGCTTCTATATTGTCAGGTGTCACTATGTGAAGCTGGTATATAGCTCCCTCATGGACATCCTTGGCAAGTTCACTGTATGCATACTCCCATCCGTTTACAATTGTTCTGTTCCAGTCTGAATATGTTGCATCAAACAGCACTGTTGTGTAACCCAGAGCATTAGCTATATATAAGTCCCTTTCGCAGTACTCGCCTGTTATTGGCCTGTAATATCTCATTCTTTCATATTCATCCCCAAGAGCTGTTTTCAGCAACTTCTCAGTTTTTATGAAGTCATCAATATATTCCTCATCTGTCATTGTGTAAGAAGCTGGGATATGGTAATAACTGTGCGCTCCAAGAGTATGTCCATCTGCATGAATAGATTTTACTTTTTCGGGAAACACTTCGATAAACTCCCCTACAAGGAAGAATGTGGCCAGAATGCTCCTATCTTTCAATATTTCTAAAAGTTTTTCAGTATTGCCTCTTACATGTTCGTACCCCAGATTAAATGTGAGATATATTTCTTTTTCATCTGTATCTATTGTTGTTATTATATTATGTTTTTCTAAAATTTCTGTCTTTGGACCTTTTTCGCTCCAATAGATAATATCCCTTCTCATTTCGCTTGTTTTTGTAAGATCCGCATAAAGATTGTAAAATTCTATATATGTACTGTTTGGAGGTATAACTGTAGGGCTTGGAGAAACAGGTTCAAAAGAAGGCGTTTCCTCTGATGGAGATGGTAAAACTGTCTGTGTGTCAGTAATATTTGGTGTTGCCAAAGGTGTTATAACTGCAGTAAAGGAAGGCTGTTCAGTTTGTTTAACGCATGATGCTAATATAAAAATCAGAAGTATTTGAATGAATAGAAATATCTTTTTTTTCATGTAATTACCTTATGGATATATTTTTATCAGATGGTATGCATGATATCCAGGAATTACCGGTTGCAATCTTTATTTCTTCTCCATTACTAGTGAAAATAAATTTATCTGAATCTGTATCCCTGCTCCACTGTATCTCTATATATTTCCCATCGTTTATGTAGTAGCCATTGCCTGTTCCATATGTTGTAATCGCAACATGTAAGGCTGTATCGTCTATGTACTGGGTGTCCATTTTCAGAATGAAAAGATTTTCAACAGTTATTGGTTCATTCGAATTTCCGTCCACTTGTACGTCTGCAAACTGATGCCTTACATATTCTCCTTTTTCCTGGTCATAAATGAAATACGGGCTGCTTATATAAATACCTGTCAGATAAACTTTTGATGCCTCTTTTCCGTTCTTTGTGCTGCTTTCAGTGGAAAAGTTGAATATCATATCCTGATTTGTCCTTGATATCTCTTCGCTCGAAAGATTCATCATCGTGTTTAGCATATTCTCTCCTGCAGTCACAACGCTATGAACTGACTCCATTCCAGATGCAAGCCTGTCGCTGTCTCTCCAGAAAGGATGCCCGTTATCCTCTCCGAATATACCGTTTACTGTTGTTAATCCTCTGTCTATAAGGTCCTGCTTTGCGTTTTCCAGTCCGTATTCACTATATCCGTAATGGAATATATAACTGTCGAATGCTAATGCCATTTCTGTGAAATATGAGCGCAGACTTCTTACAGCTCCAACTTTTTCAAGTTTGTATGGATCCTGATATATTGCCATGAAACGGGATATGTCATATTCCACCAGCATCTCAATAACTATATCCGCTTCAGATATCCCTACCTGTGGAAGGCTCTGCCTTTTATTCTCTAAGAGTATCGCTATTGGTTTTGATGTCAGTGAAAATTCATGCATGTATTCGCTTTTTCCTGTAAGAGGATTAACAGAAAGCACCAATGAAGGATCTGGCGTCGGTGTCGGAGTCTGTGTCGGAATCAGGCTTTCTTCTGGTGTCTGTGTCGGTTCTGGTGAAACATCAGGCTCTTCAGTATCAGTCTGTGTAGGTGCAGGAGTCTTGCTTGGCAGCACAGGTGATTCCGCAATATTTCCGACTGCATTAAGATAACTGTCACATGAAACTGATAATGCTGATATTGCCAGCATTAGTGTTACTACTATTACTTTTTTGATTAAATTCATGATTTGTCTTTTGTGTTCCATATCTGTCCCCATGTCCAAATAAATTTGTTTAGTTGCGAGTATATTTTCACTCAATAAGCTTGTTATGTCAAATACTTTGAAGGCATATTGTCTTTATTCATAATATATAACTGGATATATATTTTTATGTACCATAATGCTGTGAACACGCTTATGGCTGATACTATAGCTATAAATGGCGAATATATGTCATAGCTATTTGTGTAGTTAAGATAAAGAATGTATGTACAGTTGGCAAAGAATGTGAGCGTCTGCAAAATATGTATGTGCATAAACCTTCTGTCATTTGAAAAGATATATGCCGCAAGTACAAGAAGTATCGAGGGGAAAATATATCTTTCATGCATTTTTGTAGCGAATGAGAATACTACAGTCATAAGAAGTCCCGCTGTCGCAAATGTGAATCCAGGCTTTTTATGGCCTTTTACGAAAGCTGTTGCCGTCAAAGCGCATACTCCTACTATTGCGATATATCCGTATATCTTGTATGGAAGCAGGAACAGTATCTCGCTGTCTGGTACCCAGTTGGTACCCAGCAATGCATAAAGGTTGTACGCATTGACTGTTGCATATGCATACTGCCCCATGGTTCCGAAATACAAACCGAATATCCATAAAGGATGCTGGCGTAATGCAAATGGCAGTATTACAGCAATAAACACTCCCAACCCGATTAAAAGAGAAGTAATGACTTTCTTTAAATTCCTGCTTTTTATGTAGGCGAAAATAAGTATTGGAGCGAATATGAATGCCTGGGGTTTTAGAAGCACT
>Ga0209723_1005297_pt1 | contig 13389 bp, 13 predicted proteins | sample BiotimSIPDNA_2_FD_185750 | JGI IMG/M metagenome (GOLD analysis project Ga0209723, IMG submission 185750) | Anaerobic biogas reactor microbial communites from Washington, USA - Biogas_R2 time_0 SIP DNA (SPAdes) (version 2) | ecosystem: Engineered > Bioreactor > Anaerobic > Unclassified | place... | reverse complement strand
TGTCTTCGTGGAGATGAATTTCGGTGGGTAAATGACGACCAATGCCCAGAAGGATGGAATGAGTCTGATGAAGGAAACTGCAGTTTTATTGACGGTACAGTTGGAGAAAAATGCTGCCAGGCTAGTGCTAGTGACAGAATTTATTGTTATGATAAAAATATCAGCACCTTTGCTCCAATTGGATTTGTTCCTAAAGAAGTTAATTTCAGAGAATCTTTCATCACCATTAGATCAGTTGTTGTTTTTTCTGCAGAAGACTATCAAGGAACTCCTGAAGAAATTTATAATACCGTACCCTACGGAGAAGAAATCATCGAAGGTACTTGGAAATCACTTGGAATAAGCAATGTTCAATCTTCCTATCTAGTTAGGATAGCGCCCGGTATAAGAGTCTTCCCTTCTAACAACTGTGAATATGATTTTAGCGATTTGCCTAGAAGCCTTCCATCTCAGACACTAACTCGAGTTCATACCTCTCTCGGCGAATATGCTGAGCGAGTCGCTTCAATCCAAAAAAGCGTCCGCAATCTTCAAGGAGAATATGAATATTGGGGTGGTGTTTTTTTTAGCAATGAGGGGTTGCAAGGAAATTGTGGAATTATTTTTGGTGATGGTGATCGTCGTCATTGTTTTGTTCCTGGAGCACAACAAATTGGTCAGATTCCAGGCGGATTATCTAAAAAGAATGTTTATAGCGCTCATATTTTCCGAAGAGAGATAAGCAATCAAATTAACGGAAAGATTACCTTTTATCCTCTCATTAATTATCAAGAAGTTACAGCAGTCGGCTATGAAAGTGAAGGATATACTGTATCAGCTGGAGATATAATTAGTCGTAACAATAATAACAGTATCTGGACAATGAATCTTGATTATGGCGGAGGAAGAAGTGCTTGGGACCAAGAAAATATTCTCTCCGTAAAAATCGACGGGAGGTTCTTGGTCGTCTTAAATTCTGAACCAGATTTCACCGGGCGATGCATGGTCCTAGCCGGTGACAAACCATCTCTGATCGGAAGTTATATTTTAGGCGACGATCTGGAAGAAAATAAAGTTAGATCTATCGCTATTATTCCCCTGAAGTAATCAATTGGCCGGATAAATAATGATATGACGATGGTGTCCCCGACCATTGCTTTGGCTATAAACGCTTTGTCTTTCAGCTAAAGCACTGTGAATAATTCTTCTCTCCCAAGCCCACATTGGTTTTAAGGCTTGGGGTTTTTTAGTTAAAGTTGCTTGATCAGCCGCCGTACGGGCTAGGTCCTCTAGGTATTTTGCCTTTTTCTCTTTATAATTATTGATATCTAAATCAATAAAAATATGACGACCAATTTCTTTAGCTACAATTTTCTTGATTAAATTTTGAGTTTCGACTAATGTTTCACCTCTTTCTCCAATAAAAAAAGGAGCCTCTTCTACCCAAAGTGACACCTTAATTGTATCAGAATTAACTTCTCCAAATTTAATTGGCGAATCAACGCCTAAAAAACTAAACAGCTTTTTAATAATTTCTTTTATTTTTTCTGTTTCGGAGGGGCGGAACATGGTATTTTTTTCTTCTTAAGATAATATTGTTGACCGATAATAAAAAGGGTGTTTATTAACCAGTATACTCCAATAACTGCGGTGAATCTAGTTAAGACGATAAAAGCAAAAGCTGGAAGAAAATAGACCATATTCTTCTGGAATCCCGACTTCTTTTGGTCGGAAGAACCAGCTGTTTTCAATTGCCAGTACTGAACTATGGCAACAATAATCGCCAAAATTATACTTGGCTGAGTTAAGTCTGGATTACCAAGAAAAGTTAATTCAGCAGTTTCTAGTGATGGAACAAAAGAATAAAGATGACTACTTAAAGACAAGACACTTAGATCATTAAATACTCGAAAAATGGCAAAAATAATCGGCAATTGAATCAACGGATATAGTAAGCTCGAGAAAGGGCTGACGTTGTGTTTTTTATAAAGAGCCATTATTTGTTGAGACTGTTCAGCTGGATCATTTTTATACTTTTTCCGAATCTCTTTCATTTCAGTGTCGATTTGACTCATTGTCTCTTGAGTTCGGGTAGCCTTCAAAGAAATTGGAAAAGTGATTAACTTAATAATTACTGTTACCAAAATAACTGACCAAATCAGATCTTGACCCGGTAAGAAAATATGACATATAGCCAAAAGATTGAGTATTGGCTGATAAAATAAAAAATTAAATATATCTCCAAGTGACATAAAATTAAAAAATCTTTGATAAAATACTTTTCCACTCCGATTCCAGCTCTAGATAGCTAGCATTAGTGGCTGCTTTTTTAGCAATAATTACTAAATCAACGTTTTCTTTTCTTTCTAGTGCCACCGACCTGACAATTTCTCGGATTCTTCTTTTTAATTTATTTCGGGTAACTGCTTTTTTGGCGACTTTTTTACTAATCACAATTCCAACTCTTATTCGTCCTTCTTGATTAGATTTAAATCGAATTAAAAATAATCTACCTCCGACCGCCTTTCCCTGCTGGTAAGTTAAGTCAAAGTCTTTTTTCTTGGTTAAGCGATGTGGACGGGGTAGCATGTTTATTCGCTTTCAAGATTATCAGGCAAAACACCTTTGGTCAATTAACTTATTCTGCCCAAAATATTAACATTTTATCCCCACCTCTTTAAAAGCCCTGTTATAAAGGGCTTTTTAAGTGGTTCTCTTGATTTTCTAATTGTGCTAAAGTAGCAGTATTATGAACAAAGAAGAGTTATGGCAGGCTGCCTTGGCTCGTCTCCAGTTTAATGTTTCTCGAGCTAATTTTGCAGCTTGGTTTAAAGAAGCTGTTATTCTTGATTGGCAAGATGATTTAGTTTCGATCGGAACACCTAATAGCTTTTCTAAAGAATGGCTAGAAAAAAAGCACCATCAAGATATCTTGAAGGCATTAAATGAGGTTTGTTCTGAGATTAAAAAAATCAAATACGTTGTCTCAAAACAACAAAAGACAAATATTGAATCTCGTCCGCCGGTTGCACCAGAAACAAAACAAATTCAATTTGAAGAATTCCAGCTTAATCCTCGAACAGGATTAAATAATCGATATACTTTTAAGGATTTTATCGTAGCCTCGTTTAATGAAATGGCTTTTGCTGCCGCAGAAGCTGTTGTCCAAGAACCTGGACGAGCTTATAATCCTCTTTTTATTTACGGTGGGGTGGGTTTAGGTAAAACTCATTTATTACAGGCTATCGGCAATAAGCTCGACGAAGAAGATGAAATAAAAATTAAATATATTTCTGCAGATAAGCTAGTTTCACAAATTGTAAGTAGTATTTATGAACGGAGTATTGAGTCTTTAAAAAAAGAATTTCAACGATTAGATGTTTTAATCGTTGACGATATTCAATTTGTCGCCGGTAAAGAAAAAACTCAAGAAGAGTTCTTTCATGTTTTTAACGCTCTTTATGAAAAAAATAGTCAAATAATTCTCTCTTCAGATCGATTACCAAGTGCTATTCCAGCTTTAGAAAAAAGACTTCGATCAAGATTTGAGGGAGGTATGGTTGTGGACATCAGTCGACCGGATTACGAGAGTCGACGAGCGATTCTAGAAACTAAAATTAAGGAATGGAAAGCTGACGTTGATCCAGAAGCACTAGATTATATCGCTACTAATATTCAAAATAATGTCCGAGAACTCGAAGGTGCTTTAAGGAGACTAATCGCCCACCAGAATATGAAAAAAAAGAAGTTAAATCTCGAATCAGCTCGAAAGGTTTTACGTGATTTAACCCGGACTCAAACTAAAACTGCCTCACCTCAAAAAATAATTAGTAGCGTAGCCGCTTTTTATGACCTTGATTTAAAAGAATTAACCTCTGAAACACGCAAAAAAGACATTGCTTTTCCTCGTCAAATTGCAATGTATTTATTGCGAAAAGATTTAAAGAAATCTTATTTAAGTATTGGTAATTTATTCGGCGGACGAGATCATACAACTGTTATTTATGCTTGTAATAAAATCGAAGAAGAAGTTTCGAAGGATGGAAGGTTAACTGACGAAATAAGCATGATTAGACAGAGAATTTATGGGGAATGAATCTGAATAACTAGTGACTAAATATGGTACAATAAGAGTATAAATAACCAATTATTTATTTTAACTTTTTTAGACCAGATTTTCTCCTTCTCTTTTCCACATTCATCTCCCCAATTATAATTCTTTTAAACTCTTTACCAGAAAGAAATTATTTCTTTTTTCCCCGAAATGTTTCATCATAACAACAACTATTTATTTATATAATTAAATTATTATCATTATGAAGATCGAAGTTTTGCGGGAAAAATTAAATCAGGCTATTGCAATCGTTGGACGAACAGCAATCAAAAGTGCAAGCTTACCGATTCTTGAAGGAGTGATGATCAAGGCCGATGATAATGCAGTTCACTTTTTAGCTACTGATTTGGAGGTTGGGATAAAAGTTTCAGTTCTGGCTAAAATATTAAAGGCTGGACAGGTAGTTATTCCGGCTCGAATTATTTCTGCACTTGGTAGATTAATGAATGGCGATAAAGTTTCCTTGGATTTGGTAAAAAATACTTTAGTTATCAAGGATGATGAAAATGAAACTTCGCTTCAAATATTAAATTCTGAAGATTTTCCAGTTATTCCTCAACCAAACGAAGACTTCTCTATTAAAATTAACGGTTCTGTTTTAAGCCAGGCATTGTCTCAGGTAGTCGATTGTGCTTCGACTTCTCAGTCTCGACCGGAAATTTCAGGTGTCTACTTAAGAATAGCTGGTGATCAGTTAACTATTGCTGCTACCGATAGTTATCGTCTGGCTCAAAAAAACATTTCCCTGTCTGAAAAAGTTAAAAAAGAGCGGGAGATGATTTTGCCAGCTAAAGCTGCTAGTCATCTAATTGGCATCGTCTCAGAGTCTAATAACTCAATTGAAATAACTGGCGATGATAATCAGATTAAATTTGGTATTAGCTTAGGTGAGTCACCTTTGAATCTTGATGTAGAAATGGTTTCTCGGTTAATTGAAGGAACTTATCCTCGTTATCAAGATGTAATTCCTCAAAAGCCTCCGGTTAGCATTAGAGTCGACCGTCATGAATTTATAGGTAAGATAAAAGCGGCTAGTCTTCTTTCGGATCAGACTTATGAAGTAAGACTCTCAACGCAATCCGAAGAAGGTCGGTTAAGAATTGAAGCTCGCAGTTCTCGAGTCGGTGAGTTTAAATCTTCTATTGTAGCTGAAATTGAAGGGGGTGAAGTTGAGGTTGCTTTTAACGGACGTTTTCTTTCTGATGCTTTACTCAATATGAGTGGTTCTGATGTTCAGCTTAGTCTAACTGATGCCGATAAAGCGGCTTTAATTACGTCTGGAGACGATCAAAGCTACTTGTATGTCTTAATGCCTATTCGTTCAAATTAATCATTGATTAATTGAGTCGAGTGCGTAATTCATAAATTCCTTCCAGATAGCACCGGCTGTGCTGACTGATGGACGCTGGACCATCGGTTGCTCATTATTGTTACCGAGCCAAACGCCGGTAACAATTTTTTGGTTATAGCCGATAGCCCAAAAATCTTTATAATCTTGATTAGTTCCGGTTTTAACAGATACTTCTGGATATTTCGGAAGGTAAAGGTTTGAGTTATATCCAAACATTGGAGCGCGAGCATCTTCATCAGATAAAATACTATTTATTTCTTCGGCTGTCTGTCGACTGATAATTCTCTGGCTAATCAGATTATCGTTTTGATAAATTATTTGTCCTTGGCTGTCTTCAATCCGACTAATTAAATAAGGATTAACTTTTAGCCCTTCGGTTGCAAAACAGCCGTAAGCAGTCACTAGTTCGAATAGTTTTACCCCACCACCGCCCAAGACCAGTGAAGGAACAGCTGGGAGATAACTATTAATTCCAGCTTCTTTTAGAAACTTTAAACTATCTTCTATTCCAGCTTGTTCAAGAAAAACTTTAACCGAGGGGATGTTAAGTGACTGAGCTAAAGAACTTCGCAGAGTTACTGCTCCTCGAAAAAACCCATCATAATTTCGGGGAATATAATAAGAATCACCCCAGAGACCAAAGTTTGTTGGTTCATCAATTACAATATCATCAGGAGTCGACCCCTTTTCGAAAGCTGTTGCGTAAATAAACGGCTTTAAGGCTGAACCCGGATGTCTTTCGCCGGAGAGAGCGACATTAAATTGAGGTTGAAAAAGACAATTGGAATCACATTCTTCGGGATAAGAAGGGGCGAAATAATCTTTTGAACCTACGAGTGCCAAAACAGCTCCGTTTTGAGGATCGATAGCAACTAATGATCCGTTATATATTCGAAAAACCTCATAATCCTCAACTTTAGTTCGAATAATTTCTTCAGCTTTTTGCTGAAGATCCCAATTAAGAGTTGTATAAACCTTAAGACCGTCTCTCTCTAATCGACTTCGTCCATACATGTTTTCTAGTTGTTGCAGAACCTGTAAAGTAAAATGAGGGGCTTTCAGGGAATGAATGATTCGGTTAAAATTTATCTCTTCTGATAAAGCTTCAGTCATTTCTTCCGCGGAAATATTTCCTAAAATCTTCATCCGGCTTAGAGTATACTGCTGGCGATTAATTAATCGATCTACGTCTCCTGAATAAGGCGAGAGAGCACTTGGGGCTTGGATTAAAGCAATTATGGTTGCTGATTCGCCGAGGGTTAATTGACTGGCTGGTTTGTTAAAAAATCCTTGACTAGCTGATTCTATGCCATAGAAATTAGAGCCAAATGGCACTTGATTTAAATACCATTCTAATATTTCATCTTTTGAATATTGACGTTCTAATTCTAAAGTTAAAATTATTTCTTTAATTTTTCTCTCAGCTGTTTTTTCAGTCGTTAAAAAATGAGATCGAATTAACTGTTGAGAGATGGTCGAGGCTCCTTCAGCCGAACGGCGGAGTTTTAGGTCAGTTAAAATAGCACGAACTATTCCTCGTAAATCAACTCCTCGATGTTCGTAGAATCGAGCATCTTCTAGGGCTACAACGGCTTGTCGGGCAAAAATAGATATTTCATCTAAGGGGACGACTAATCTATTTTCTTCGCCAAAAATATTGTAGAGCAAGATCTCTCCATCAGCATCATAAATTCGAGTGGGTTGAGCGGCAGTTGTTCGAACGAATTTATCTGGGCGTGGAAAATCATGAGTATAATAAAGAAACAAAGTCAAAGCTAAAACAACTCCAATTAAAAAAAGGATAAAGAGGGTTTGGATTAGACCGAAGAATATCTTCCAGAATAAGTTTTTCTTTTTTGGACTTTGATTCATTTTTTATCATGCCATTTAATCGGTTGGAGTAACTTATTTTTAATTAAGTAACAAGCGGCTGAGCCTAGGGCATCAGTAGCATGATTAGAATAATTATTGTCTTTAAGCGCAAAAAGTTGTTGCACCGCTGCTTGAACGTCTTCTTTGTCGGCTCGCCCCCAACCAGTAACTGCGAGCTTGATTTCTAGCGGACTAAATTCATAAATAGGTAATTTATGCTTTTCGGCGGCTAATAGAACCACTCCTTTCATTTGACTAACTGCCAAAGCGGAGCTTCTATTCTGAAAGAAAAAGATGCTTTCGATAGTCAATAAATCGGGTTGATGTTGGCGAATAATGCGACGCATCTCTTTTTCCATCATCAGCAGGCGATAGGGATCTTCTCGGTCGGAATCGGTCCTAATAACTCCGCAATCAAGTAACTTAGGTTGCCGCCGTTGATAAGAAACCAAGCCGTACCCGGTTTCAGCCGTTCCGGGGTCGATGCCAAGAATGATCATAACTCAGCATTAAGATAAACTTCTTGAATATCATCATGTTCACTGAGCGCTTCAAGCAAACGAGTTAATTTTTCCTGATTAGTATCATCCAAATCAATGTTTTTCTGAGGCTTCCAGGCGAGAGAGTATTCTTTAATATTAATGCCTTTGTCGGTTAATTCTTTTTTATTTTTTTCTAATTCATCTGGCTTAACGTAGACAATTAAGTCGTCTTCATCCCATTCTAAATCATCGGCTCCAGCTTCAATCGCTTTCATTTCAAGGTCAGACTTTTCTTCAGCTGATCCGGCAATAGTAATTTGTCCGACTTGTGCGAAGAGCCATCGAACTGAGCCCAGCTCGGACATCTTGCCTCCATATTTATTTAAGATTCCTCGAACTTCTTCTAAAGTTCGGTTTTTATTATTAGTTATTCCTTCAATTAAAAGAGCAGTCTGCCCTGGTCCAAAGGCTTCGTAATTAACTTTGAACCACTCTTCTCGGTCGACTCCCAAACCGGCTCCTCTTTCAATAGCCCGCTCAATATTTTTGTTTGGCATATTAACCGAACGTGCTTTTTCGATAGCGCTACGGAGCTCAAAGTTAGTTTCCGGATCGGCTCCCCCTTCTCGAGCTGCGACTGACAATATTCGAGCCATGCTTGAGAAAATAGCCCCTCGTTTTTTATCCTGGGTTTCTTTACGGTGTTTAATAGTTGACCAGTGAGAATGACCACTCATGATATTATTTTCTTTTGATAATAAATGTTAAAAATCTTTACAAGAACCAAGCTTATCGCAACAGCCAGCAGAATCAAGTTTAACCAAGGAGCGGATTGCCGACGTAAGGGTGTAGATTCTTCGAATGAGAGGAGTGAATTGGAAATCGTCAGTTCGGTTAAATAGAAGTCGTCAAAATTAGATTGACTAGCTTGGTAAACTCCATCGACATTTTTTCTTTTAATTAACTGATGAGCTTCTGGATTAGGTAACCGTGAGTATCCTTCTTGATATTGATCCTGTCCCTGGCCCCAGGCGACTGCGCTCACTATTTGACCATCTGAGTTAATTAAGGCAACGCTGTTATTAATGGCGAGAGTGGCTGTACTGGAAAGATCAGCCTGAATATTATCAGCGAATCCTTCTCTTGAATTAGCCCAAGTCAGGTAGCTCTGAGCCGGAATAACTGTTCCTTGGGGAAAAAGACGAAGGGAATAATCTTTTCCGCTGGCACTCTTTTTCCGCAATCGGTAACTATTGACTTCAATTTCTCGATCCTGACTATTATATATCTTAACATAATCATGATCAGATTGGTCACCAGCAATCTGGACCTCGACAATTATCAAGGCTGAAGTGGGCTGAGCTAATAACAATAAAGTTAAGACTAGAAAACTAACTTTCTTCATTGGCCTGAACCTTGGTAGTTACTCGATGAATCTCCTCCAAGGTCGAGGTTTGGTTGAGCACACGGATCAATCCGTCATAATACATGGGGACCATACCCTTTTCAATAGCTTTTCTTCTTAAAGCCGGAATACTGGGCGACTCTTGAATCATTTCTTCCATCTGATCATCAACGAAGAAAGCTTCAAAAACACCAATTCGGCCTCGATATCCGGTAAAATTACAATGATGGCATCCTTCGGGGTTAGCATAGTAGATCTTCGTTTTGTCATTGAATGGCGGAACCTCAACAGTTGGAGGCAATGAAGCTAATCCCTCTTTTATTTCTTTAAAGTCTGAGGGGGTCGGCTTTTTTAATTCTCCACATTCCGGGCAGACTCTTCGAATTAATCGTTGTGCAATGGCTACATTCAAGGCCGGTGCAATATTGTGAGATTTTTCACCTAAAGCTTCAAGGCGAGCAATTGTGCCAGCGGCATCATTAGTGTGAACTGTGCTGAAAACAAGATGGCCCGTCATGGCTGCCTGTAGGGCAATATGAGCTGTTTCATAGTCTCTAATCTCTCCGACTAGGATTACGTCAGGATCTTGCCTAACAATTGCGGATAATCCTTTAGCAAAGTCGTATCCTTGTCGAGGATTAACTTGTGTTTGAGAAACTCCTTCAAGTTGATATTCGATCGGATCTTCAATAGTAACAATTTTAACCTCAGGACTATTAATGCTTTTTAGAAAGGCATACAAAGTGGTTGTTTTTCCCGAACCGGTTGGACCGGTCAGGATAATCATCCCGTTCGGTTTTTTTAATTCTTTCAATATATCTCGATGGAGATCTGGCCGAAGCCCTAGACTTTCAATGTCCAGTAAGGCTACTGGATCCAGAATTCGCATAACGATAGTTTCACCATAACTGGAGGGAAGGGATGAAGTTCTAATTTCAATTTCTCTTCCTTCTTTTTCAAAATCAATACCAAACCGACCATCTTGAGCTTTTTTGGTAATGTTCAGCTTTAATCCGGCCAGGAATTTAATCCGAGATACAATTTGTTGGTAAGTTTTTCTCGGTAAAGAATCGACTGTTTGCAGAACTCCATCAATTCTTAATCTTAAGCGCGCCTCTTCAACTTCTGGTTCAAAATGGACATCAGAAGCTCGAAGAACAATCGCTCCACCCATAATAATATCTACTAATCGAGAGGTACTTTCTTCAGAGTTATAACTGATCAGTCTTTTCAAGTCTCGAATATTACGCAAACGCGACAAAGCTTCACTTGAAACTTCAGGGTCAATCTTAACGTTGCGTTCAATAAACCGATCATCCATTATAAAGAAAGAAGATAATTAACAATCTGTCTTTTGGTTGTTTCTAAATCGGATTGATTGACGGTAAACAATCCTCGGCTTTCTTGATACTGGCCGGGATAAAGGTGAGATAATTGTTGCAATCGGCTTTTTTCATCTAGATAGATAATACCCTGAATCAGAGTCCTTTCTGGCTGCCAAAGAGTTATTAGGTTTTTTAGATCAAGCAGTTTTGATTTTAGCTCTTCAATTAAAAAAATTATATCATCAGCTGAAATATCTTGATTTTCAAAGTAAGGCAGACTTAAAATAGCTAAATTCTTGGCTGGATAAAATTCTAAAGATCGGATTGCTTTTTCAAGCAATGAAAGCTGATTGATGTCTTCACTGGTACACGGATTAGGGACGTAAGAGAGAGCGTTCTGATTAACTAATTGGGCAATCCATTGATAGGAACGATGAGAAAATTCAGACAAAGGAGTATAAAGTTTTAATCCTTTTAATAAATAGGCGCTTACCTGCTGATTGATTAATTTTTCATCAACAGCTTTAATGGCATTAGCGGTTAATTCAGCTAAAGGTTTATTGGGCTCTCGGAAATTAAGTTGTCCAAAATCTTCGTTTTCACTGTGATTATCAATATTCACAACCGCGGCTCGATCAGACCGTTTTTGAAACTGAGGATGATTAATCTGGCTACTACTAGTAAAACCAAGACAAATAAATAGATCCGGTTCATTCTTAAACGGCTCAAAAGACATTATCACGTCTTCATTTCGGATTAATCCATTATGAGCATTCAGGTGAAGGTAAACCCGTCCATTATTCTTGTCGTATCTAATTTGAGAGATGTTTTCCGATGAGGGACGATTAATGATGATAGTCGGTTTATCTCGCCAGGATTGAGTTGCTTCTAGTCCGACCAAGGAGGGCGGTAACGCCTCCAGGAGTAAGCTTGTTTTTCGATTTAAATTATCTAAACTAAAGAGAAGAGCTAATGCAGAAATTAAAGCTTCGCCTTTGGTCTCCAATGAGGGAACCAAGGCGATTTCTCGGCTGTTTTCAACCAGTCGTTTAAATTCTGAAAGTTGACGTGAATCCATTTCTCTTGTTTTGTTAATTTATCTCATTTTCGACTGATCGTCAATCAAAATTTATGTTTTTAACCACTCAAAGCCCCGAAGAAACCGAAAAGTTAGGTCAAAAAATAGCGGAAGCCTGTCTTGTTTTGCCACCAGTCAGCGGTCAGGCTTTAATTTTGAATATGGAAGGTGATTTGGGCGGAGGCAAGACCACGCTAGTACGAGGAATAGCTCGAGGCCTTCGGATAACTGACCCGATTACCAGTCCGACCTTTATTTTGTCTCGTCGATATCCGATTAATCATTCTTTTTTTAAAAATTTTTATCATTTTGATCTTTATCGATTAAATTTTAATAACCGCCAATCACTTCACCAAATTGGATTTAATGAAATCATTAGCCTTCCGGAGAATTTTGTAGTTATTGAATGGAGCGAAAGATTGGGTAAGTTTCGCCCACCAGGTTTAATAATTAATTTAGAATTTCAGGATCAAAAACGACGCAATATTAGTATTCAAGGCGATCCAAATCGTTTATCAAAAATAAAAAGTTTTCTTGATGGAGAATCGTCTTAATCTTAATTTTGGCCAAACTAGTTTGGCGGTAATTGATGGCAATGCGATTATTCATCGAGCTTTTCACGCCTTGCCGCCTCTAGCAAATAAGAGAAAAGAGCCAATCGGAGCTGTCTACGGATTTTTGCGAGTATTATTTAAAATTATTCGAGAGTATCAGCCAACACACTTAGCGATCGCTTTTGATTCTCCTGGGTCGACCTTTCGCCATCAAGTTTTTCCAGATTATAAAGCCAATCGAGTTAAGGCTCCGGATGAGTTATATCAGCAGATCCCCTTAGTGAAACAGGTCTTAACAGCAATGGGACTTTCTGTTTTAGAAGCGGTTGGATTTGAAGCTGATGATTTAATCGGGTCTTTAGTTCGGGGAGTCGATCAATCAGCTAATAAATTAATAGTCAGCGGCGACACTGACTTATTACAGTTAGTCGACAATCAAACTAAAGTGGCTTTACTCCAACAAGGAGTGGGACAGTATCGGGTTTTCGGACTGGCTGAGGTACGAGACAGATATCAAGGGCTGACGCCGGAGCAGTTAATTGAGCTCAAGGGTCTTAAAGGTGATCCATCAGATAATATTCCGGGCGTTCCAGGCATTGGTGATAAAATTGGCCGAGATCTAATCAAGCGATTTAGGTCTTTGGAAAATATTTATCGGCACCTCGATGACCTCCCGCTTAGCTTAAAGGATAAATTAACAGATTATCGCGAGCAGGCTTTTATGAGTCGCGATTTAGGTCGAATTAGGCCCGATGTTCCTTTTGACCGAAAATTAGAAAAATATCGGATAAAAGGCTATAATGCAACAGAGGCCGCTGTCTTGCTAGATCATTTGGGTTTAGGGAATCTGGCTCAAGAGTTGAAAACAATATGATAAATATTTTTAATTCGGAATTAATTAAAGACAGAGAGTTTCAGAAATTTTTGGGCAAAGAAAAATTTTCTTTCGTTAATTTCTTTTTTATCTACATTGGAGCGCTCGTTACTTGTTTTTTACTTGGAACTTATTTGGATGTCTTGAATTTTTCACCGCTGATTAGCTTCGGAAATCTGCTTCTGTTCTGGGCGGCTTGGCTGGTGATTAATTTTCCTTTAGCTTATCGTCCGGGCTTTGAGCGATTAGTCCTTTGGACTAACAATTTGCTCATGGCTGGGATATTTTTTTATTTAGTTTTTCTTTCTCCGGCTGATTGGATTTTAATTTTATTACCTTATCTTGTTTTGCCCTT
>Ga0209723_1005296_pt1 | contig 13390 bp, 11 predicted proteins | sample BiotimSIPDNA_2_FD_185750 | JGI IMG/M metagenome (GOLD analysis project Ga0209723, IMG submission 185750) | Anaerobic biogas reactor microbial communites from Washington, USA - Biogas_R2 time_0 SIP DNA (SPAdes) (version 2) | ecosystem: Engineered > Bioreactor > Anaerobic > Unclassified | place... | reverse complement strand
CACAAGGGTTGAGTCCGTCCACCAAACCAGCCAGTAAAATTGCTACCCAGCCCATTTTTTGGAAGCGTTCAATTAAAGTTTGGCTGCCTTGTTCTGGGTTGAAATCTTTCCAGAAGGCGGCTGAACCAGTTTCCTTAATTGTTTGGAGGAAAGGTTCGATGGTTTGCGGACGAATTTCTGTTTCACCAATCCAGGCTTGGTCGGCGATAAACACGGCTGGTGTTTGTAACTCGCCATCTCTATCAGCCCGTTCAGCCATCCAGGCAGCCAATGCGGCCTGATCGTAGATGTTGAAATCTTCAATGATAATTTGTGGATATTTGCTTTGCAGGTATGCCAGATCAGCTTCTGAACGAGAGCATTCCTGGCAGCCAGTTTGGTAGAAATAGGCGATGTAAATCGGGTCATCAACGATACAGTTGTCAGGATTGTTTATGTCACATGCTTCAAGTGGTGATGAACCTTCTTGAGGGGCTGATGTTACCAGGTCGTCAAGTCTATAACCTTCGATCGAGAAAAACGAAATCTTTTCTCCGTTGATGCCCTGTTCAACCATTTCTCGCAACTGGCTTTTGTTTTCTTCTTCACCAGTAAGGACTTTATTACCGAGGATCACAACTGGCAGGTCGCGGTTGTCAGGAGCCGTTTGAAGCTGGTCCTCAGCGGCCATCAAAGCTTCATAATTGATTCGATTGGATAGTTCCAGCAGCCTGAAATCGACCAAACCAGGATATTCATTTTGGAGTGGTTTTACGATATCTTCAATAACAGCCAGACAGTGGCTGCAAGCCTCTGAATAAAAGAAGTAAACCTGAACTTTGGCATCACTTAGGTCCGGTGTCGCAGTGCTAAAACCCGGACCAATCCCCTGGGGTGAGACCGGAGCAGCCTGAGCAGGCTGTGGGAAGAGAAGACTGATAAAAATAACCAGCAGAAACAGGTGCTTGATTTTTGAGTTGAACCGGTTAAAAAAGGTCATTGTAAAAAATAAATTATCCTTTTCTTATTGATAGCCGAAAAAATGCCGTGTTTATTCTACCATTGTTGAAAAAAGGGGAGGCTAACCGGGGTTCAGGCTATTTCAATTTCAGTGAGAGGGAAACGGCTGTCAAAAAAGAGCTTGTGCAGGTTTTCTTTTTGACTGGGTTTGAGCGCGTTTAGAACCATGCGGACATGAAAATCACCGTTTTTTGTGGTCGTATTGACGGTGCGGATGATGTTTCCACCTGCTTCAGAAACAAGCCCGGCAAAATAAGCCAGACCACCCGGGCGGTTTGAGCTGTTGGTTCCATAAATCTGAATCGAAGTCCAACGGAGAGAGGAACTGGAGATCCCTACCAAATCCATGGCGTTCTCAAATTCATTCAGGAAGATCGAGCCACCGCCGATGGCAGCATAAAGGTCATCCAGGTTGGCGCAGGCAAGCAGGCCTAACATGGATTCAAGCCGATTCGGGTCCAGGGAGGCCACATCACTCAGGTCCAGGATGCCCCGTTGTACCAGGAGAGGGTGGATTTTCTGCCGTCCTAACTTGCTGGCGGCTTTGAGATTGACCCTGGCAAGAACGTTGCGCAGCAGGCGTCCGGTAGTCGGATTGCAGTGGTTCAGCCAATCCAGCTCCGGTTGTTTGTGCGGTCCGGCGCTGACCACTTCCACCACATCTCCGGGGTTAAGCATGTCATAAATATGACGTTCTTCCCCGTTCACCAGCACTTTGTGGATTTTATCAAGGTAGTACTCCTGAATCGAGGCCACGCCATCCAAAACGGTACTGCCTTCTTCAAGGAAGCGTGTGCCCCCGTAAGTTGTCAGGATCTGGACGGGACGGTATTGGCTGATATCTCTGTTATTGTTGAGCGCGTAAATGACCCCCCAGGTGTTCTCACCTTCCATTTCTTCAGTCGCGATGGCAATTTCAACCGCGCCGGTTCCGGGAAGGTAGGCTGTGATCTGGAGCGCTTTATAGCCATTCTGTGGGGAGGCGATGTAATCATCAAAACGATCCTGGTCGAGGTTGCGTTGGAAGTATTTGTTCACCCGAGCCAAAAGACGGTAACAGGCAATTTCATCCGGATCTGAGATCAGCATACGGAAGCTGACGATGTCGTTGACCGCAGAGAAGTCATCCAGCGAGGTGCGATGGCTGCGTGCCATGCGCTGCAATTTATCCCAGGCCTGCCAATAGCCGTTGACGGTAAAACGCACCGTGCCATCAATACCTTCAGTGTTCATGATGTTGGCAAGCTCGTTCAGATAGTAGCGGATAAAGTTGATGTTCAGGCGGGGGTCGGCGTCGATTTTTGCTTTTACAATTGGGAAAGAGTCGGGTTCGGCATATGGGAAGGCCATGTCTTCGATCCAGCGGCGCCAGCGGTAGCAGTTGAGAATGCCAGCCAATTTACCGTAAGCCCGGATGGCCTCATTGGCTTTTGCCCATTGCTTGGCGGGCGGTTGAAACTGCAGCGTCATCAGGTTGTGACTTTTGTCAGCCAATTTGACTACAAAAACGGCTGGATCCCGGAACATCGCAATCTTGCGAAGTGTTTCCAGTTCCCGGCTTGAGCCGTCACGTGGATTGCTGATTTTTGTCAGACCATCAATGATGTGCGCAACTTCATTGCCCAACTCTCCCGGGAAAAGTGCGTTGATCTCTTCTAAAGTTTCGCCCTGATCTTCGATGGTATCGTGAAGCAGGGCGGCGATAGTCCAGGACTCTTTTTGCACGAGTTTGTCAACAAAAGCCGCAATCCAGGCGCAGTGGGTTTCAAAGTAAGGCTCCCCGGAAAGGCGGGTTTGACCGGAGTGGACTTTTTGACCCCATTCGTAGGCGCGTTTTATTGCTTCCGTGCGGGGAATAAATTCACCTACCTGAAACTCGTCCGTGATGAGAGGGCGAATTTCTGAGATGTCCTCAACTCGAACCAAAACAGCCTTCCTCTCTATCGATAAAAAAAGCCTATCAGAAAATTATAGCTTAAGAAAGCACGGATAGGTTAAAAAGGACCTTTTTCGGATTTATTTATAAAGAAGATTATTTAAAATAAAAAAATTAAAGCGATTTGGAGGATGGCAGCGAGTCCGTAGATGGCCCAAAAGTAATTTTTGCGCGTCTTATGGTGAAAGGTTTGCATGCCGATGAGTCCACCAATTGCTCCACCAAAAACACTCAATCCCAGTAGCACTTTTTCGGGGATGCGCCAGCCATTATTTTTGGCTTGGAACTTGTCATAGCCAAGCAATAAAAAGGTGATCATACTCACAGGGATCAATAAACGTTCCATCAAAGTCTCCGCTTCTCAGCAAAAAGCGAATTATAGCTTATGATTATGGTTGCGGAGAAGTTATGAGCGAAACTGATTACCTGGTCCCATTGGAAGCCCTGGAAAAAGAGATCCTTGTTGTCAATTCCCGCTTTATTGCCAGTTTATCTCCGGTCAAAAGCGTTGAGGAAGCCCGGGCTTTTGTAAACGAAATCCGGAAACGCTATCCGGATGCCACGCATCACGTACCAGCTTTTGTGATTGGGCATGGAAACAGCACCATCACTCATTGTTCTGACGATGGAGAGCCCTCTGGGACCGCTGGCAGACCCGCCCTGGCGGTTCTGCAAGGCAGCGCTTTGGGCAATGTTTGTGTGGTCGTTACACGCTATTTTGGCGGCACAAAATTGGGCACAGGCGGACTGGTAAAAGCCTATGGCGAAGCGGTTAGAGAAGTGCTCAAAGGGGTCAAAAAAGCTGTGCTTTTACCCACAACAACTTTGATGTTTGTGACAGCTTACCCTTTGTACGAGCAAGCTGTCAGGCTGATCGAAGCCCATCAAGGGCAGATTTTGGACAGAGAGTTTACGGCTGATGTGTCTGTTTCGGTACGGTTTAAAGATCAGGAAGTCGAAAATTTCCTGATGCAATTGAGTAACCTCAGCGCGGGGCAGATCGAGCCTATCGTGGTGGAGCGGAACCCGGAGACAGTTTTTCCATTAAGTTGATGTCGGTTTGGGAAGATGGGCATGGGGTGGAAGGGCTTGGTTCTGACCTGCTTAAGCATTGGTTGGAGACCTGACGGTCAAAACCCTCGCACGGTAAGGACACCGCCGAGAGCAGTGGTTTCATCTCTCAGTTAAGTAAGCTCAACGCAGGTCGGATCAAGCCTACTAAAGCATTGGTTGGAGACCTGACGGTCAAAAACCTCGCGCGGCCTGTGCCAGCCACGAAGTGGACGGGTATCAGGACACCGGCGAGAGCAGTAGTTACATCAATCAGTTGAGCAAGCTCAGCGTGGGTCAGATCAAGCCTACTTAAGGAATGGTTGGAGACCTGACGGTCAAAATCCTCGCACGGCCTGTGCCAGCCACGAAGTGGACGGGTATCAGGACACCGGCGAGAGCAATATCTTCATGACGGGAGTAAACCCCCGCCGTACGAAAAATCTTTCCTAAATTTGCTTCTATTAAGACACAAAATTACTTAATACAGCTGTTGTTGGGCTGTGTAGAGTTTGTAATACAGTCCTTTTTTCGCGAGCAATTCCTCATGTGTGCCTGATTCAACGATGCCGGTCCCTTCCAAGGCGACGATGTGATCCGCATTGCGCACGGTGGAGAGTCGGTGGGCAATTATGATGGTTGTGCGACCCTTGATCAGGCGGTCAAGCGCTTGTTGGATCAGCATCTCGGTTTCTGTATCCACCGATGAGGTGGCTTCATCCAGGATTAGAATGGGGCTGTCCTTCAGGACTGCACGGGCGATCGACAAACGCTGCTTTTGCCCGCCGGAGAGTTTGACTCCTCGTTCTCCGATCAGTGTATCGTAACCATGGGGCATGCGATCGATGAATTCAGACGCGTTGGCGATTTCTGCCGCCCGAATAACGTCCTCATCTGTCGCGTCAGGTCGGCCAAAGAGAATATTTTCCCTGATCGTGCCGTGAAAGAGAAAAACATCCTGTAAAACCATGCTGATCGATTCATGCAGCTGGTCAAGTTGGATCTTGCGCACGTCCACGCCATCTATCCTGACTGAGCCCTTGATCACATCATAAAAACGCGGGACCAGGCTGACTAGGGTTGTTTTTCCAACGCCAGTCGGGCCAACCAGGGCAACAGTGTTGCCGGCTGGTATTTCGAGGTCGATATCCGTCAGAACAGATTCCCCTTCGTTGTAATCAAAATGGACGTTTTCGAAACTGATGTTCCCTTGAATCGGTTCCGAAAAAATATGCGGGTCGTCAGGTGAGGCAATCTCCGGTGAGACAGTGAGAATATCCGCGATGCGCTCAAAACCAGCCAAAGATTCCTGAACAGCCTCCATGGAGTTGCCCAGGCTGCGGACCGGGGTGTAAAAGCTGTCGAGATACAGGAAAAAAGCAACCAGATCAGCGATCGAAAGTGTGCCACTGATGGCCATACGGGCGCCGAAGAAAATCACAAGCAGCTGACCGATGCCAGCCGCAAAGTCGAAAATGGGATTGAAAATCGCCATCAATTTCAGAGCACGCAGGTTTTTGTTTAGAACCAGCTGGATTTTGTCATCCACTTTATAGAGTTCATTTTCTTCCCGCGCGAAGGCTTTTACTTCGCGAATACCAGAAAGACTATCGTTTAGGACGGCGTTTAACTCCCCAATAGACTGTTGGCGGTTTTTAAAGGCAGGCCGAACCAGCTTGCTATATCCGATCAAGGCAAGGATAATTAAGGGAACAGGAATGAGTGTCAATAATGTAAGCTGGATATTCATAGACAACAGGATGGCAATCACGCCGACCAAAGTGATGCCGTGCACGATCACATCCGGTAGGGCATGAGCAATCATGCGTTCAAATAAGTCCGTGTCGTTGATGATGCGTGACATCAACTGACCGGTTTGTTTGTCCTCGTAAAAGCGTAGCGAAAGCTTTTGAATGTGTTGATAAACCATGCGCCGGGCATCCGAGACTACACCCCAACCCGCTTTGTGGGCGGCATAAGAGCGGACAAATTGCATTAGCCCGCGGGCGATAAAAACGATCAACGCGATGACGGAAATGCGGGTGACAAAATCCAATGTGCCCTGAGTGAGTGGCTCCGTAGTCAGCTTGTCAATCAAAAGACGGATGATCCAGGGGATCAGCAGCTGAGCGCCAACCAAACCCAGCATGGTTAGGGTGGTCAGAAGGATCATACCTGAATATTTCTTGGCAAGTTTGGCTAATAAGGGGAATGGTTTCACTTTTGATACCCGTCTTTATGTGAGATGATGACCGTGGCATTGTTACCCCAACGCGGGATTGGAATGCTCCAGGACTTGCGAAATTCTTTATCTTCCATCCAGAACAAAGCTGTCCCTTCGGTTACCCAGGAGTTGATGAAACCCCAGGGGGTGTGGATTTCGCCATTGAAATGGTCCGGATCATAGGCGGCAAAAAGCATAGTGTGTCCGCTGGCGCCTTTGACCACGTTGTAATTTTTGGATTGTTTGCTGTAATAAATGGCGGGAGCATGATTGAACCACCAGTAAATTGTTACCAGGCTGGCAATGTTTTCTGCTTCCGCCGTTACTCGGAGAATTTCCGGATCGAGGTGGAATAATTTTGCCTGGATTGGAATTGAGCGGGTTCTGGCGAGATAGTTAATCAGCCGAATCTGCAAGGGAGGGGTGATGCCAGAGTTTGGAGCCAGACGAAAAAAGCGACCCCGCCACCAAACGCGATTCACTTCATCAATCAGCTCAAATGGATTTAAGCGAAAATCTGTCAGCAGTTCAATAGCCGCCACGATCGAGTGGATGGCACAATCGTTCCCCATCTGCATGGTTTGAAATTTGGCAAGCTTGGTTTCTGGCATGGCTCGCAGGCTGGTTTTCTTCATTTGCCTATTTTACATTGAAATAAGGCTAAAAGGTTTAATTTACACTAATGAGGCTTTTGTTGACTTTCGTTTTTAAGCGTGCTAAGATAAGTGCATAACTGAATAACTGAGGTAACCCGATGCCCGGATGCCAGGGTGTAATGGTGGAAGCTGGTGAGAGACCAGCACTGTACCGCAACTGTAAGTCACTTTGACGAGTCAGGAAACCATCCTCAGGAAAACCCAGCAATGCCTTCTCGGATTAAGAAGGTGGGTGAGAAGCGCTCATATTCTCAACCCTTTCTAATCCAGAAAGGGTTGATTTTATAAACATAGGATCGAGGAGAATATGAAAAAAATCTTAACCTTTCTGGTGACACTCGTCATTTTGCTTTTGCCGGCATGCAACACCTTGTCAGTTTTGCCTGATGCGCCCCAAGCTGTTACCTATCCAGTTACTAACCCGACTCAATCTGATTCGGCAGAAGAATTGCCGATCACAGATCCTGAAGAAGAACAAGTCAGCATTGATTACGCCAAAAACTTTACCCTGGACTATAAAGACGGATATAAGTTGTTGACTGTCAGTGTGCCCTGGATGGGAGCTACTGAGTCGATGGTTTATGCCCTGGTACCAGAAGGATTTGATTCCACTATAGATTTGGAAGGTGTGACTGTCATTCAAACCCCTATCGATAGTATCGTCTCTCTTTCTTCAACCTACCTGCCATTTTTGGAGCAAATAGGAGAGTTGGAAAGTTTAGTCGCGGTCGACACGGCCGATTACATTTACAACGAGGAAGTACGTCATTGGGCAAGTAGCGGAATGATCGCCCAGGTAGGTAGCGGACCCAGCGTGGATGTGGAAAAAATGATCGAACTAAACCCTGACCTGATCATGACCTCCGCAACCGGGATGGCAGAATACGACACCCATCCGGTTTTAGAACAAGCCGGACTGCCTGTTGTGATCAATTCCGATTATCTTGAGCAGGACCCCCTTGGCAGGGCTGAGTGGGGCAAGTTCATTGCCGCGTTTTTTGAGAAAGAAGCGCAAGCTGACCAGTTGTTTGACGAGATGGTCCAGCGTTACGAAGCGGCAAAGGCTTTGACCTCTACTATTACTGACAAAGCAAACGTGTTCATTAACACCCCCTATGAAGGGACCTGGTACATGGCTGGCAGTGAAAGTTATGCGGCAATCCTTTTACGGGATGCCGGCGCGCACTACTTGTGGGATGATTTGGAGGGTACAAGCGCCTGGCCGGTGGACTTTGAGGCGGTTGTAGACAGAGCCAAAGAGGCGGAATTTTGGGTCAATGTCGGCTTTGCCAACAGCTTATCTGACCTGACCGCCATCGACAGCCGCACTGCCGATTTCAAAGCATTCCAGGAAGGTAAAGTCTATAACAATAACGCTCGTGTCAGTGACATGGGTGGCACTGATTACTACGAGAGCGGCGTGGCCAATCCGGACGTGGTTTTGCTGGACTTGATCAAAATCTTCTATCCTGAATTGGCCGGTGAACATGAATTTTTCTATTACCAACAATTGGGTGAATAGTCACTGATGATGCAACAAGACCAACTGAAGTCAAAACCCCAGGCCATTAAAGGATCGCGATTATGGCTGTTTGCCTTGTTGTTTTTCTTGTTGCTTGTGGTGGTTGGATTAAATCTTTCCTATGGTTCTGTGAAAATACCGTTGGGAGACATTCTCAAGGTGTTAACCGGGCAAGAAGGAGTGAAGGAGAGCTGGGCTTATATCATTCAAAACTACCGCCTTCCTAAAATTGCTACGGCAATTTTGGCTGGGATCGCGCTCAGTGCTTCCGGGCTGCAGATGCAGACCATGTTTCGCAACCCCCTGGCAGACCCATTTATCCTGGGCATCAATTCAGGTGCCAGCCTGGGTGTGGCCTTAGCCATCATGGGGGCGAGTCTGGCTGGCGGTTTGTTCGTCCCAGCTTTGAACGCGGCTGGTGGTTTGGGGCTGATCCTGGCAGCTTCGATTGGAGCAGGTTTGGTAATGGGCTTGATCCTCCTGGTAGGCAAGCGGGTCAACAACCCCACCTCTTTGTTGATCCTGGGGCTGATGTTTGGGCATGCTACCAGCGCTCTGGTGAGCCTTTTGATCTACTTCAGCGCGCCAGAAAAAGTAAAAGCTTACAACATTTGGTCTTACGGTGCCTTCAGCGGTGTTACCTGGGAGCAATTACATTTGTTTTTTCCTGTGATCCTGGTGGCTTTGGGGATTTTATTTTTCCTGCCCAAGGGCTTGAATGGTCTTCTGCTGGGTGAGGATTACGCCAAAACCATGGGCTTGAACGTTGACAGGCTGCGCCTGTTGATCCTGCTAAGCGCCTCCATCCTTTCCGGGACGGTGACAGCTTTTTGCGGACCGATTGGTTTTATTGGTGTGGCTGTGCCTCACATTGCCCGAAACATTTTTAAAACTTCGAACCATAAATTGTTGATCCCTGCGGTGATTTTGATTGGGGCAGTTGTGGCGGTGACAGCAGATTTGATCGCGCAGCTGCCTGGTAGTCAATTTGTTTTGCCCATCAACGTGATCACTTCACTCTTTGGAGCACCTTTTGTGCTTTGGATTGTCTTAAAAAGAAAGCGGGGTGCGGCATCTTTCAACGTGTGAACCACCCGCTTTTACGCACCACAGACCTGGAGGTTGGCCATCTGAATGGAAAGCCGGCCAAAAAAGTGGTGGCTTCCGGTCTGAATCTTGACCTTTTAGAGGGCGAGTTTGTCTGTCTGGTCGGACCCAATGGGGCAGGGAAATCAACCTTACTGCGCAGTATGACCGGGCTTCTACCTGTGCTGGGTGGTGAGATTGAAATCAGCGGCAAAAAATTGGCCCAGTTCACCCGAAAAGAGCTTGCTTATCAGATCAGTGTTGTCTTGACCAGCCCAATTGAAGTTGGCGCGATGTCTGTCAAGGAGTTAGTGGCCATGGGTCGCTTTCCCTTTACAGGTTTGTTTGACCGCATGAGCGAAAAGGATTGGCAAATCGTTCACCAAGCCCTGCAAATGGTTGGGATAGAAGGCTTTGAAGAGCGGTTGATCCATAAACTTAGCGATGGTGAACGCCAAAAGGTGATGATTGCCCGCGCGTTGGCGCAGGAACCCAGGATCCTTGTCCTTGATGAACCCACGGCATACCTGGACCTGCCAGGCCGGGTGAGCGTGATGAATTTGATGCGAGAGTTATCCAGCGAGCACGGCAAGACAGTTTTGACCTCAACCCATGATCTGGATTTGGCCATGCGCAGCGCGGACCGCTTTTGGCTGATGTCCGCCGGAGGAGAAATCATTCAGGGGGCTCCAGAAGATCTGGTGCTGAGCGGAGATTTCCAGAGAATTTTTGCCAGGGATAAGGTCAGCTTCGACTCTCAAAACGGGCACTTTTCTGTTGCCAACAAAGGTGAGGAGCATGTCAGCTTGAAGGGAGAGGGCGATGCGAGAATTTGGACAGAACGCGCGCTGCAGAGGATTGGTTTCCAGGTCTTTGATGAAATAGAGGGTCAACCCTCATTGCGTATAGACATTCAAGAGGATGAAGAGGGGGTCTACTGGGAAGTTAATGATAAAAGAACCAGCCAACGCTTCGGGTCATTGGGCGATCTGACAAGCTATTTCCGTTCACTCAAAAATCAAGATAACTTAAATTCTGATTAAAGGTTCAAATAAGAGAACCGCGGTTACCACCATGATCAAGGCGGTGATCCCATAAGCCAAAAAATTAGTAAGTTTAGAGTTGCCAAAACGACCCATGATTGAAGTGTCATTTGCCAATTTGAGTATTAATATCAAGACAACCGGCAGAAGAATCGCATTCATGGCTTGCGAGAGTATCATAATTGGGAATAAGGGGATACCAGGTATGAGCACAATCAATAAACTTACAAAAATGATCAGCGCGAAAGTGCCGTAGAAAACGGGTGCTTCTTTGGTACTGCGATTTAAACCTCGTTCAAATCCAAAAGCTTCACAAATAGCGTATGTGGTTGAAAGAGGTAAAACTGATACTGCTAATAAGGAAGCTCCTAATAATCCTGCCGCAAAAAGCAATCCTGCCCAATTACCTGCTAAAGGCTCAAGCGCAAGAGCAGCGTCTTTCGCGTCCTCGACTAAAATGCCAGCCTGAAAAAGCGTTGCTGCTGTGACAATGATAATAAAACCGGAAATTATATTTCCCCAGGTAGCTCCAAAGCTGACATCGATCCTTGTGTTTGAATATTGCTCCATCTCTACGCCTTTATCGGCGATAGAAGCCTGAAGATAGAAAATCCCCCAGGGAGTGATCGTAGTTCCGATCACTGCCAGAATTGTGAGAATATAATCCCGTTCAAATTGAAATGAGGGACGAACAAAGGCATTTCCAACGGCAGCCCAGTCTGGTTTAACGACAAACACTGCGATCACGTAACTAAGAGAAGCAAACGTAAGCACAAGCAGCGCTTTTTCAACATACTTATAGTTTGCCTTCAAAATCAGCACACTCATGAGTAAACCGGCAAAAGGAACACTGATGTACTTGCTGATCCCAAACAGCTCACCAGCAGCTGCAACACCCGCAAACTGGGCAATTGTGGTTCCAAGATTAGCAATGAATAGGGTCAACATGGCGAAAGTAGCAATCTTTACACCAAAGCGTTCCCGGATCAAATCAGCAGTGCCTTTACCAGTGACCGCACCCATGCGAGCAGCCATTTCCTGAACAACGACCTCACCGATAGTGATTACAAGAATCAACCAAAGGAAACTATAACCATACTTTGAGCCAGCCATTGAGTAGGTGGCGATCCCAGGTGCGTCATTATCCGCTGAGGCGGTGATCAAACCTGGACCAAGGATAGTAAAGATTAAGAAGAATTTTCTGAGCCAAATTGGCAAAAAGATTTTCCCGTTCATAGCTTACCTCCCGGCAAAGCGAGGGATTTTCTTTTTCCAGGCAGTAGGCAGCACAGTGTCGACTGCGTCATCCACAGTCACGATGCCAAGCATTTCTTTTGTTTCAGGGTCGATAACCGGAACCGCCATCAGGTTGTATTTGGCAACCAGGTAGGCAACTTCTTCCTGCGGATCATAGGGGGAGACAATAACAGGATAATCATCAAACCAATTTGAAAGAGGAGTTTTCAGGGAAGAGGTGACCAGGTCACGCAAGCTGATCACACCCTTGAGATGATTTTGGGAATCAAGCAGATAAACGTAATACATAAATTCATCTTCCCGGGCTTCTTCACTGGTCCGTAAATGGAACAAGGCCTGTTCCACGCTATAAGAGGCAGGGACAGACGCGAATTCAGTGGTCATAATGCCGCCTGAAGAATCCTCAGGGTAGCGCAGCAGAGTGCGCATGTCCTCTTCATCATCGTCTTCCATCAAGCTGAGTAACTCTTCGCTTTTGCCTTCGTCCATGTCAGCCAGGATGTCGGCCGCCTCATCCGGGTCCATTTCTTCCAAAATATCCGCGGCGCGTTCGGGTTCAAGGTGGGCCATCACAACCTGCTGGAATTCAACTGAACTTTCTTCCAACGTGTCAGCCAACTGCTCATCAGAGAAACCCTCAAGAAGGGCTTTGCTGGTATTGAGATCCAGATCATCAAGAATGGCGGCGATATCGGCCGGCTCCATCTTTACCAGGCGGTCCTGGGAAACTCTCAGGCGTAAAGGATCATCATGCTCGATGGAGGCAACGTCTTCCCAGGGAATGACCGTGCTTTTCAGTTTTTTGTTAAATAAGTTGGCTGTGGATTTGGCAAGAGAGTCCAAACCGATGCGACGAATGAGACCTAAGCCACCGACATCAACACCTGTCAGGAAAAATGATTGATTTTTTCGAGCTAATTGGAGGTCGTTTACTCTTACCAGCCGTTTGCCTTCAGTGTCAACGATTTGTTGATCCAGGACTCGCTGTTTCAGGTACAGCTCATGTCCGGAGGGCTGGTAAAGCAGCGGGTCTTCACTTTTGCGATTGAGGGAGATCGAAGGCCAAAGGGTGGCGATGCTGTCCGCGTCGATCAGTTCCTGACCGATATGGACGTTTTTTAACACCAAAGCTTTGACAGGAGCCAAAGTCTGCTCTGTATTATCGACCAAAATATCTTCGAGTTGGCCAACAACCCGTCCAAAAACATCCCAGACTTTTTGATTAAGAAGTTTGCTAAAGTAAATCATCCAGCACCTCGCTATTATATTGTTTAGGTTGCTGCCAGGGTTAAGGACTCTGACCCTGGCTTTGGATGATTTCGAAGTCAGAATCAGAGAATGGTTAGCTCAGCCTTACCAGGAGGTTGGGCCTGATCTTCACCCGGGCAACAATCATTTCCAGAAATTGTTTGGTTTTCCATATCTCTTTTTACTCAACTTTTTATTATAACTCAAGAGGAATGATTAGGTTGATAAACATTTCAAAAATGTAAGAGCAACATGATAATGTCCTAAAGTAGCAAAATAGAAATGTCCTAATTACTATTAGGAGCTATGAAAAGGACTATCGAATTGAGCAATGAAGAACTACTCCGAAAAAGTGTCCTTGAAGGAGTA
>Ga0209723_1005294_pt1 | contig 13392 bp, 9 predicted proteins | sample BiotimSIPDNA_2_FD_185750 | JGI IMG/M metagenome (GOLD analysis project Ga0209723, IMG submission 185750) | Anaerobic biogas reactor microbial communites from Washington, USA - Biogas_R2 time_0 SIP DNA (SPAdes) (version 2) | ecosystem: Engineered > Bioreactor > Anaerobic > Unclassified | place... | reverse complement strand
TGGCGTCGTCCTGGTCATGGCGTGGAGCGTGGTGCTGGTTGCCGGATGTGCTGGCAAATCAGGCCGTGCGCACAAGCCCTCTCTGGCCAATGAGAACTGGAAGATAGCTTACTGCATACATCGGGTGGCTTCGGCGCCGCCGTTGACGTGCGATTGGCATGATCCGGCCTGGCAAGGAGCGGAAACCGCAGAGTTGACGCATGCGCGTCCCGAGGGCAGCGACCATCGGCCGAAAGTGGCTGTGCGCCTGCTGCATGACGACAGCTATATCTATGGCCTGTTCCAGGTGCACGACCGATTTGTCCGCGCCGTCAACATCGGCTACCAAGTGCCGGTCTACAAGGACTCTTGCGTCGAATTCTTTTTCAGGCCGGATGTCGGCCCTGGCTATTTTAACCTGGAGATGAACGCGGGCGGCTCCTATTTGTTCCAATATGGCAGCCGCTATTATCAGCGCGGCAAACTCAAAGTCAATCGTTCAGCCGTGGCCGAAGCCTATGGTCGGATGCTGACGGTCAAGACGACGCTGCCCGAGTTCGTTGAGCCGGAGATTGAGGGGCCGCTTACCTGGTATGTGCAATTCGTGATTCCAGTCGCGACATTGGAGGCCTATTGCGGGAAAATCGACGCGCTGGAAAAACGCACTTGGCGAGGGAATTTTTACAAATGCGCCGACGAGACGTCGCATCCGCATTGGCTTGCCTGGGCGCCGCTGCCCAGGCTGAGCCATCATCTGCCAGAATGTTTTGGCACGCTGACGCTGGAGTGAGCGGCGGGCGGGCTTGCGAGCCGCTAGTAACGTCATTTGTCGGTTGCGAAAGGAGATGCTTTCATGTGGGTAGTATATGCTTTGTTGGCGGCGTTGTTTGCCTCTTTGACCACGATTTTGGCGAAAGTCGGCCTGAAGGGTCTTGACTCCAATGTCGCGGTTGCGATCCGGACTGGCATCGTCTTGGTCATGGCCTGGATCGTGGTGCTGGTCGCTGGAGGCACTGACAAGTTGCGCGACTTGAACCGTACGCATATACTCTTCCTGACTCTGTCAGGAATTGCCACTGGGCTGTCCTGGCTTTTCTATTTCAAGGCGTTGCAGATGGGCCAGGTGTCGCGGGTGGCGCCGTTGGACAAATTCAGCATTGTCCTCACCATCATTATGGGTGTCGTCTTTCTGCATGAGCCTTTGACCGCGAAAATCGTGATTGGCGGGGTGCTCATCACGGCGGGCACACTGGTCATGGTCTTGTGACGCTGAAGCGGGACTGCGTTCAAGATGTGGCTTTTGACTTTGGCCGGATGATGGCGAGCAGGCTTTTTTTGCGGTTGATGAAGTCAGCGGCCAGCCAGGCGAGGGCGATGGCTGAGAAGGCGGCGCAGACATGCGCGAACAGGTCGCCGTGGCGGGTATAGAAGGTCTCTCCCCAGTCGTCGAAAACCGGCAGTTCGTAGAGTGCGCTGGCGCGGGCGAAGACCTTGCCGGTCTTGGCGTCGGTCAGCTGGCCGAGGATGCGGCCGTTGGGCGTGATCAGGCAAGTATGGCTGTTGTTGCCGGAGCGGAAAAACGGCCGGCGATTTTCGATGGCCCGGAAGACCACGTGGCTCAGGTGCTGTTCAGCGCCGCTGCTTTCATTGTACCAGGAGTCATTGGTGATGGTCATCAGGAGGTTGGCGCCGCGCCGCGTGAAGTCGCGGCTCAGCTCGGCGAAGACGTCCTCAAAGCAGATATTGACGCCGGCATAGGCGCCGTTCGGCAGGTTGAAGAGATGCAAGTCGCGGCCAGGGGTAAGGTCGCGCCCCATGCCGATCAGTTCGCGCAGCCAAGGCAGCTGATCCCCGAAGGGCGTGAATTCGCCAAACGGAACCCGGTGGACTTTGTCGTAGTATTCAACTGTCTGCCCTTGCGGATTGAGCAGAAAGGCGCAGTTGAACAGCAGCGCGTCCTGCGGGGCAGCGCCTTGATGCGGCGGCCGGAATTGGGTGGCGCCCAGCAATAGCGGCGTGTCAATTTCACGCAGAAGCTGATTGCGGGCAACGGTGTAGATGTGATTGTTGAGGTCGGCGGGGACAGCGCACTCGGGCCAGATGACCAGGTCGGGCTTGCGGCTTTCTTCGAGTTCGGCGAAAGCTGTGCGAGTCAGGCCGATGTATGTGGTCAGAGCATCCTGGAATTGCTCTTCGGTCCAGAAACGGCATTGCGGCAAGTTGCCCTGGACAGCGAGGACGGTCAGGTTTGGCGCTGATTCCGGCGGCAGGCTTTCAGGGTAACGTCCCCACCAGCAGACTGGAATTAAGACCAGGGTCACTAAGGCGAAATGCCAGGGAAAACCGCGTCGACCCGGAGTAATAGCGAAACGGATGATGCGGGTTGCTTCAATGGCCAGGACGGCATTGACGAGCATGATGACAAAGGAAATGCCGTACACGCCGGTGAAAGCGGCGCATTGAATCAGGCCGGCGCGGCGATATTGGGAGATGCCGAGCTGGTTCCAGGGAAAGCCGGTTAGGAGCCAGGCGCGCACCCACTCCAGGCCAGTCCAGAGAGCTGCTGCAAAGATAGCCGCGATAATAAGGCTGCCAGTGCGTTGGATGAAGAGGAAGCCAGCGCCAGGAAAAGGCCGGGCGAGGTCTTGCCGCAGACGCCAGACTAAAGCGCTGAACAAAGCGTACCAAGCCATGGGAAACAGCGCACACCAGATGGCCAGCAGGAAACCGGCACCAAAACCGACTTCGTTCAGCCATAAAAGCGAACTGGCGAAATGGACGTAGCCAAAGATGTAGCCGACGGCAAGGCGTTCGCGCCAGAGGCGCGGCTGAGGAATGACGAAGAAGGGCAGAAAGGCAATCCACGCCAGCAAATCCCAGCGCAACGGCGGAAATGCAGCGCTTAACAGCAGCCCGGAGACCACGGCAGCTACCGTCCGCCAGAAAAACAGGCAGCGGCCCATGCCAGCCAGGTTGGGCGGTGCGTTGCCAGCGGGCGGCGTCGGTAGAGGTGTCGCCGGGGATTGCGTTGGAGAGGCCATTTTAGGTGGAATTCGTTCGAAGGGTATAGGGTGGACTAGCGCCTAGAACCTATTTTTTTACCACGGATGGACACGAATGGACACTGATTTTTGTTTTGGGTTGTTGCTTGGGCGGATGGGATGGCACACGAATTCAAGGTTGCGACGCTGCTGCCGCCTGCTGTTCGGTGCCCCATCAGCTACATGCTTTCGAGCGTGTTGATGGTCAGGGCGTTGAGGCCATCCTTGAGGATTTCACGGACTCTGGCGCTGAGGGCGAGCCTCGCTTCCCTGAGGGCTGGTTCCGATGCCGCAAGCACCGGGCAGTTCCGATAGAAGGTGCTGAAGTCCTTGGCCAGGTCAAGGAGGTAGCTGGCAAGAGTCGAGGAATCGAGTTCGCGGGCAGCTTTTTGCAGGCTTTCCGGGTAGAGTGAGCAACGGAGGGCCAGGGCGCGTTCGGCCGGGTCTGCCAGCAGGCTCCAGTCGATGCCAGCTTCTGTTTTTGGCAGCATTGCGTTTTCTTCGGCTTTCCGGAGCATGGAGGCGATGCGGGCGTAGGCATAAAGCACGTATGGGCCAGTATCGCCTTCGAATTTGATGGACGCCTGCGGGTCGAACATGATGGTGGTTTTCGGGTTGACTTTCAGCAGCATGAATTTCAATGCTGCCATGCTGATGACTGCGGCTCGTTCATCCAGGTTTTCGGGCACATCGTCGCCAGCCTTTTCCAAGGTTGCAGCGCGGGCCAGGTCAGCCATTTCCGCGATCAGGTCGTCAGCGTCAACGACGGTTCCTTCGCGGCTTTTCATTTTGCCGGTCGGCAGGTTGACCATGCCGTAAGCCATGTGGGTCAGTTGGTCGGCCCAGGCGTAGCCGAGAGCCTTGAGGATGGCGAACAGGACTTTGAAGTGGCGGATTTGCTCGTCGCCAACGACCCAGATTTGCTGGTCGGGGTTGAAGTCGTTTTGTTTCAGGAGGGTGGTGCCGATATCCTGGGTGACGTACACGCTGGTGCCGTCGCTGCGAAGCACCACCTTGGTTCCCAGGCTTGGATCATCGAATTGGATAACGATGGCGTTGTCTTCGCGGCGGGTGAACACACCTCGTTCGAGGCCGTCTTGGATGATGTCTTTGCCCAGGGTGTAGGTCTGGCTTTCCAGGTAGGTCTTAGTGAAGGTCACGCCCATGCGGCTGTAGGTCTCGTCAAAGCCATCCAGCACCCAGGTGTTCATGGTGGTCCACAGGCGGCGGACTTCCGGGTCGTTGTCTTCCCAGGCTCTCAGCATGTCCTGGGTGGCCCGGCCGATTTCAGTTTCAAGGAACAGGTCATCGTCATCCTTGTCAGCCAGCTCCTGGTTGTTCTGGCGCAATTCAGCCAGCTGGCGGCGGTATTCCTGGTCGAAGCGGACATAGAAGTCGCCGACTAAGTGGTCGCCTTTCTTGCCGGTTGACTGCGGCGTGGCGTTGTTGCCGAAACGCTGGTAGGCGATCATGGATTTGCAGATGTGGACGCCGCGGTCGTTGACCAGGTTGACGCGAATCACATCATGGCCAGCGCGTTCGAGGATGGCGGCGGTGGCCATGCCGATGGCGTTGTTGCGGACATGGCCGAGGTGCTGCGGCTTGTTCGTGTTAGGGGCGGAGAATTCGATGAGGATGCGCCGGCGCTCCTCAGGCGGGAGCGCGACTGCGGATAGGATGCCTTGCGGGTCGGCGACAGTGTCGCGCATCAAAGCCGCTGGGGTGAGGGTGATGTTGACAAAGGCCTTGATGGCTTCCGCTTGCTGGACGTCAGGATGCTTTGCGAGAAAATCCCTGACAGCGGGCGCCAGCTGCATGGGATTGCGGCGGAGGAGCTTGGCTAATGGGAAACAGGACACAGTTACGTCGCCGACAAATTCCGGTGGGCAGAGGTCAGCGGTGGCCTTGACTTCCGGCGCTGAATAAGTGGCGGCCAGAAAGGCATTCAGATCATCCAGGAAACGGAAATGCATAGGTGGATTCCTTAGTTCATTGAGTCAAAGCGGATGGCGGCGGCATTGCCGTGGGCGTCAAGGCCTTCGTTTTTGGCGAAGCAGGTGATCATGGGCAGTTCGCGGGCGAGGGCGTCGCGCTCGTAGCTGACCAGGCTCATGCGGCGGAAGAAATGCTCGATGCCCAGGCCGCTGAAGAATTTGGCAGCGCCGCCAGTGGGCAGGACGTGGCTGGGGCCGGCTACGAAGTCGCCGACCGGCTCGGGCGTCCAGGGGCCGAGGAAGATGGCACCGGCGGCCTTGATGCGCGGCGCCAGCTGGGCAGGCTCGGCGACCATCAGTTCGAGATGCTCTGGAGCATACTGGCTGGCCAAATCAGCCGCGTCCTCCAAATTGGCGGCTTCAACTAGGAAAACGCCTTTTTCGAGGACTGTCTTGACGCAGGCTGTCCTAGACAGGGCGGCGCTTTGCCGGAGCAGTTCGTCGCGAACTTTTTCCAGCAGTTCCGGCGCGGTGGTGACGAGTACGGCCTGCTCACGTCCTGAGCCGTGTTCAGCCTGGGAGAGCATGTCGGCGGCGATGAAGCGCGGCTCTGCGGCGCTGTCGGCGATGATCATGATTTCGGATGGGCCGGCGACCAGGTCTAAGGCGACCTCGCCATAGAGCTGCCGTTTGGCGGCGGTGACGTACGCATTGCCTGGGCCGACGATTTTTTCGACCTTGGGGATGGTCATGGTTCCGTAGGCCAGGGCGGCGACAGCGTAGACGCCGCCTAAGCGGTAGATTTCAGTGGCGCCAGCAGTCTGGCAGGCGTAGAGGATGGCAGGATTGACCTTGCCTCCTGGGCCAGGCGGGGTGGTGACTACGATTTCCTTGACGCCAGCGGTCGCTGCCAGCGTGACGGTGTGGAGAACTGTGGAAATCAAGGGCGCGGCGCCGCCGGGCACATAGCAGCCAACCCGGTCGAGAGGTGCGAATTGCTCGCCTAAGATGACGCCCGGACGCGGCGAAAATTGCCAGCGTTTCGGCAGGCGTTCGCGGGCGAAGGCGACCACCTGGGCCTGGGCTTGGGCTATCGTTTCCCGAGTCGCGCTGTCAACCGCAGCCTCGGCCTCGGCTAAATCCGCTGCGCTGACCCGGAAATCGCGGGGTGAAAGCCGGACGCCGTCGTATTTTTCGGCAAAATCAGCGACCGCGGCATCGCCATTGGCGCGGACGTTTGCCAGGATGGCGGCGACGGCGTCATCGATTACTGGGTCAAAGGCGCTGCGGTGCAGGAGTGAGGCCAGGCGTTTACGGTAGTTAGGGTCTGAGAGACGGATGATGTCCATAGTCGTTGTGTTGGCAGGCGCTGCGGAAACGCGGCCGTAGGTGTTAAGGGTTAAAAAGGCAGGATGGAAGTGGAAAGGGCAGGGCGTTGAAAAGGCAATAGGGCGCCGCCGGCGCTGTTTGTCAGCGGCGGCGGTGCGTTGGTTTTCCGGGCGTGTTGTTGTTCAGGTCAATTCGAGCCAGAGGGCTTGGTAGGCTTTGGCGAAGCTGCGGCCCAGGACGATGAGGTTCGCGGGGGTGACGGCGGCGTCGTGGATTTGGCAATAGGGTGTTTCCAGGGTGCCGCACATAAGCATGCCAGGCAGGGTGCTCAGCCAGCGAGTGCTCTGGATGCCGTTTTTGTAGACGTTGCCTTTAGTCAAGCCGCCGTGGTCGTCTTCGCGGAAGGCGCCCGGTCCAGGATGGAGGTCAGCGACGATTTGCACGAATCGGCGCATGTTAACCAGGTTCTGCTCTTCGCCGACCGGAACCATGTAGGCATGCCGCCCATTGATGTAGGGGCAGTGGAAATCAGTGGCGATGATACTGCTGCCAGCAGACCATTCCGGCACCAGCTTCTTGATGGCCGCCACTTCCGGATAGATGACGCGGTCGTCGTCATAGTCGCGGTTGTGGTCATGCGGGGTGCGGTCCTTGCCTTGATCGCCTTCCTCGACGCCGTCTTTGTCGACGAATGGCACGGCCAGCACGTCGACGTTTTGGCGGAACCACTCTCCCACGTCGCTGTCAGCGCAAATTTCGCGCAGCGCTCCCTCCATCACCCAGTTGCCATTGCTTTCGCAGGCGTGGTGACGGGCGGTGAGATAGAGCTTGCGCTTGGCCTGCGGGTTGCCGAGGCGCAGCAGTTCAACGCTGCGGCCATGTCGGCTGCGGCAGAGTTCACCGACGGTCACTGCCGGAAGTTCAGCCAGCAGGCGCTGTAAGTGCTCTTGCAGGTATGGGAAGGAAATGGCAAAGCGGATTTCGCTGGCGCCTCCAGGGACGATGTAGCGGAAGCCGGGAACGCCGTCTGGGTTGAGGGCTTGCGCGCCGCTCCATGCCCAGGTCTGGCCGCCGTCAACGCTGACGCAGACGCCCTGGTTATGCATGAGGAATTTTTTCGTGAAGATGAATTGCAGGGTCTTGCCCCCCGCGTTTTTCACCCGGAAATACCAGTAGAACCACCACGGGGAGGTGCCGCGCAGGTCATGGTGTACCCAGGCTTTGTCGCCTTCCTGGCGTTCGACGACGATGTTGCCGCCGGGAAAATCGCAGTCAATGCTCCATGGCTTGGTGGGGCTGTTTTCTGACATAGTAGAGTGCTTTCGAGGAGGGTGGATTTGAAGGGAGCGTCGGCACGGTCTCAATGATGGGAGAAGATGCGTTCCGGGGCATAATAGAGAGCCACGCCGAGTTCATTGGCGCGGAGGATGACATCCGCGTCTTTCAGCGATCCTGACGGGGCGATGATGGCCGTGATGCCGGCCTTGGCGGCCACTTCAACGCCGTCCGGGAACGGGAAGAAGCCGTCACTGGCCATGACTGCGTCCCGGATGGACTCGCGGCCTTCGTACTTTGACTTGAATTTCTCAATCGCTTGCTCGACGGCGCCAACGCGGTCTTGTTCGCCGGTGCCGACGGATAGGACGCCGCCATTCTTGACGATGACAACGCCATTGGAGCGGACGTTGATGTTGATGTACCAGGCGGCGAGCAGGTCGTTGAGCTGCGCCCTAGTGGCTGCCACCGTGCTTTGGACGGTGCCCAGCGCCTTGTTCTCCGCAGTGGCCGGCTTCAGGTCAGCGACGCTGCGGACATGCGTCATCAGCGGGTCGGCGATGACGAGAGAGCCGTCAGCAAGGATTTTGTACGTCTGGTAGCCGGTGATGTCGTCGCCGACAAAGCGGGGCAGTTGCTTCAGGTCGCCGCATTGCAGGATGCGCACATGCTTGTTGAGCTTGGCTTCAGGGTTGGTGAAGACATGGATGGCCTCCTGGTCGTAGTCCGGTGCCACCACGCATTCGACGAACGTCTTCATGATTTCCTGGGCGGTTTCAGCGTCGACCTTGACATTGAAGGCGATGACGCTGCCAAAGGCGGCTCTGGGGTCGCAGTCACGAGCCTTCACATAGACGGCGCGCAGCGGTTCGCCTGGTGCGCCGATGGCGGCGCCGCAGGGGTTCACGTGCTTCATGCAGGCGCAGGCTGGCTGGTCGAAGAATTTGACGATGTTGAGGGAGTAGCTGATGTCTTCGAGGTTGGTTTGCGACAGGCCGCTTTTGCCGGTTTTGATTACGTTCATGTCCCCGATGACGGTTTGCCGTCCCGCCGGCTTATAGAGTGCGGCGGTCTGGTGCGGGTTGGTGCCGTAGCGCAGATCGTCGACCTTGAGGAAAGTTTTCCCCATCACCTCGGTTTGGTCTGGGAAGACTCCGGTGTTTTTGGACAGGTAGGTGTTGCGGGTCAGTTTTTCGTCAGCCATGATGATGTGCCTTGCAGTGATGATGGATTATCGGTGAAGGACGGTCGTGGTGATGGATTGCCGGAAAGGTCAGACGTTGGCGTTGGAGACCTGCCGGTCATACAGTTTCTTATAAAGGCCATTTTGGGCGTAGAGTTCCTGGTGGGTGCCGCGCTCGACGATTCTCCCCTTGTCCAAGACTAAGATCAGGTCGGCCTTGACGATGGTGCTGAGGCGGTGGGCGATGGCGAGCACGGTACGGTCCTGCATGAGGTTAGTGATGGCCTCCTGAACTAACTGTTCGGTCACCGTGTCCAGAGCGCTGGTCGCCTCGTCGAGGATGAGGATTGGGGGGTTTTTGAGGATGGCGCGGGCGATGGCGATGCGCTGTTTTTGGCCGCCGCTGAGCAGATTGCCGCGTTCGCCGGCCAGGCGCTGGTAGCCTTCCGGGTCGGCGACGATGAAGTCATGGGCATTGGCGAGCTTGGCAGCGGCGACGACGTCTTCGTGGCTGGCTTGCGGGCAGCCGAAGCGGATATTGTCCTCCAGGGTGTCATTGAACAGGAAGGTGTCTTGGGAGACGATGCCGAGCAGGCTGCGGAAATCATCTGTCGCCAAGGTTTTCAAGTCATGCCCATCAATGGTGATTTTGCCAGCTGTCGGGTCATAGAATCGAGCCGTGAGGGCGGCCATGGTGGATTTTCCGGAGCCGGTTTGGCCGACTAGGGCGACCAGCTGGCCTTTGTGGATAGTGGCCTGGATGTCGGTAAGCACGGCCGGGGCGTCGTCGCCGTAGGCAAAGGAGACGTTCTCGAAGACAATGCCGTCAGTAAAGCTCTGCACGCGGACCGGGTTGGGCGGCAGCGGCAGGCTGGTGTCAGTGTCCAGGACTTCGAAAATGCGTTCGGCGGCGGCAGCGCTTTTCTGGAGGTTGCTGTTGAGCTTAGCCAGTTCCTTGATGGGCTTGTAGGCCTGCTGGGCGGCATAGCCGATGACGGCCAGGGTGCCTAAGGAGACGGAATAGTGGTAGCAGAGGAGGATGAACATGGCACCCAGGCCAATGGCGGTCATCTGCATAGTCGGCTGCACAAACACGTCAGCCAACAGGGCTTTGACGACCGACTTGAAGTAAGTGTTGTTTTCCTTCTGGAAGCGTTCGCTTTCCCTGGCTTCCATGTTGAAGGCTTTGACTACCCGGATGCCGGAGAAATTCTCCTGCATGCGTCCGACTAGGTCGGAGATGCGAAGGAGGACGCGGCGCTGGTATTTCCGGACGTAGCGCGAGACCAGGAAGATGGGGATGGTACACAGCGGCATTGCGACAATGAAGATGAGAGTCAGCTGGAACAGTTTGACTTCCAATGACTTTTGGATGATGAACTGGACCGCTACCAGGATCATGATGGGTGCCGTGCACAATTCGGAGACTGAATTGGCCACGGAATGCTCAATGGCACCGGTATCATACGTGCATCGGCTGATGAGCTGTCCGACGTCATGCCGGTCAAAAAAGGCGATTGATTGCTTTTGCAGGCAGTTGAACAGGGCCAGGCGGATGTCGGTGACGATGCGTGCGCCGACCCAGCGCAGGAAGAAGCGATTGATGAATTCACCGACGGCTTTGACGATGAAATAGAAGAACATGATTCCTATCAGCAGGCAGACCAGGGGGAAGGTCATCGCTTCATGTTGGTCGACCTCGAAACCCAGCCGTCGCGTGAGTTCATTGATTTTACCGAACAGTCCGCTGCCGGTCTCTGTGGGTGCGGTTGAGGGTGCGTTTTCCGCTGGCGTTGTTTCGGGGTCGGCGCCCAGGGTGGTTTGCTGCGGGTTGGTGGATGTTTTTTTAGTCGGCAGGGAGCTGCGTGTGACTTTCAGGAGCCAGTTGAGGGTCCTGTTCTTCTGCAGTTTGTCTGCCAGGGAGGTTTTTTCTTTGCCGGTGGCTTTTTGGACGTATCCTGTTTCCAGTGCGCTCAGGCCAAGGTCCATGAAGCGCAGGTAGGCGTGCATGGCGCCGCCCATGATCAAGCCAGCTGAAACGCCGAGGAAAAGCTGGAACCAATAGGGCTTGGCAAATGTGCAGAACAAACGCCGGTAGATGACGATGCTGCTGCGATTCGGCTTGAGGGACGGTGTACTCAAGAACGGCTTCCTTTGACCAGGCTGGCAAGGGTCTGGGCGACAAACGCTTTTTGCTCGGTCGTGAGTTCAGGATAGATGGGAATGGCGATGGTCTCGGCGGCGGCGCGCTCGCTTTCCGGGAAATCGCCCTGGCGGTACCCTAGGCTGGTGTAGCATGGCTGCCGATGCAGGGGGATGGGGTAGTAGACGTCACAGCCGATGCCGGCCTCCTTGAGTCCGTCCCAGACCGCCTGGCGCGAGGCAGGCGCCTGGACGCGGACGACGTATTGGTTGCGGACGTGGCGGGTGGTCCAGGCCGCGACGGCTGGCAGCACCAGCTCGGGGACGCCGGCGAGAAGCGCGTTGTAATCGTTGGCATTCTGCTGCCGCCTGGCGGTCCAGCCGTCTAAGTGCTTGAGCTTGACGTTCAAAACAGCGGCCTGGAGCGCGTCCATGCGGAAGTTGCCGCCGATGAACCGATGGTGGTATTTGGGCATCATGCCATGATTGCGGAAGATGGCCAGTTTTTCTGCTCGTTCGGGGCAGTTGCACAGCACCATGCCGGCGTCGCCAAACCCGCCGAGGTTCTTGCTGGGGAAGAAGGACAGGCAGCCATAGTCGCCGATGGCGCCGATGCGTCGATTCTTGTATTCTGCTCCGATGGCCTGGGCGGCGTCCTCGATGACGATCAGGCCGTGCTTGCGGGCGATGTCGAGGATGGGGTCCATGTCAGCCGGCTGTCCATACAGGAGGACGGGGATGATGGCCTTGGTCTTTGGGGTCACCAAGGCCTCGACCAGGGCTGGGTTGAGCGTGTAGTAGGCCGGGTCAATGTCCGCAAAGACCGGCGTTGCGCCTGTGCGTGAGATGGCGCCTGCGGTGGCGAAGAAGGTGTAGGGGGAGGTGATCACTTCGTCGCCAGGGCCGATGCCTTCCACCATCAGGGCCATCAATAGGGCGTCGGAGCCGGACGACACCGCGCAGGCGAAGCGTGCGCCGCAGTAGGCGGCGGCCTGTTGTTCAAAGGCCTCTACCTTGGGGCCCAGGATGAACATCTGCGAAGCGCAGAGCTCGGCGATTTCCCGTTGGATGTCGTCTTTGATTTTTTCATACTGTGGTTTCAGGTCAAGCATCGGCACTTGCATGGCATGGATTCTCCCTGGTCATGGAGTGGTAACGAGCGTATGATGGCGACGGGTAAAGATAATCCCGCAACCCGTTCTTGCAACCTGACGGGCGGCAGAAGCACCTGGAAAAGGCGTTGCTGTGGCGGTCGTTGTCCAGGTGGTTGGGATGGTCACGCCAAGGCGGCGCGGAAGTCCCGGATTTTTCGTTTTGCCGCCGCAATCAGGGCGTCGAGATTTTCCTGTTCTATTTCAAGGCTCAGCCCGAGGACGTATTTTTCCGGCACTGCGAAGGCTATGGCTGTCGCGTTGTTTTTGCGGCGAATGGCATAGCCTTGCTGGCGTGCCAGGTCTTTCTCTTTGGTGAAGGCCTCGCTGGTGCCCCAGGTGGCGGCGCCGAAGTCGGCAAAGGGGAAGAGCTGTTCGTATTCGAGGGCGTTGACAGCGGTCGCTTGCAGGCAGATGGCCGTTGGCGAGACGTAGGGTTGGAACACGTAGTCCATCGGCTGCTGGAGTTCTCCGGGTCGGTCCGGGGACATGCGGAGCCGGCAGCGGATGGCGCCGGTGGTCAATTCCGAGAAGGTGATGGTCGCCAGCCGATAGTCGTCGTGGAGTTGGCGCAGAAGAGAACTCGCCTGGAGCATGACCTGGTTGCGTGAAGAGAGGCTGGAGAGCTCGTGGATGGCGTTGCCGGTATGAAAGCGGTTGGCGGAATCCTTGCTGAGGAACCCGCGCGCGCACAAGGTGCGGATGAGGTTGTGCGCCGTGGAAGTCTTCATGTCCAGCGCTTCCGAAATCTCGTTGAGGCGCATGCCACGTGGAGATGAGGCCGCCAATCGGAGGATGTCAAGCGCCTTGAGAACGGATTGGACCATGTCAGAACGGGGCATTGCAAAAAGAACCTTAAATGATGCGGCCTGGCAGACGGAATCAGCAGCGGGGCAGGTCGTCGTCTTGCCGTGAAGGGATGGTAAATACGGTCGCAGGACGTGAACAGCGTCATCAGCACCTGGCATTAAAGTATATATCTTGAGGCCGGGAAGTCAAGGCGAGGGGCTGAATGCTGAATGCTGAATGCTGAATGCTGAGTGCTGAGGCGCATTTGTCATTCATCATTCATCATTCGTCATTTATCATTCGTTAGGGGCGAAGGGGGGGGCTGTGGGGAGGATTAATGGATCCGACACTGAAGTGTCGGCACTGGACAGAGACACGTATGCAGGCGGGCGCAGGATGGCATGCTCGGGAGCGGCGTGACGGTGGGTTCGCGCTTGAGCTGCATGCGCTTGCCGCCGTCCATTGTCCACTAAACCGCCTTGCCCGCAACAACAAAGAATCATAATTTTTCTTCTACGACTTGACAAGTTTTCCCCTTGAAAGCTTGCCCGTTTTCCTTTTTGGCTCCT
>Ga0209723_1005287_pt1 | contig 13406 bp, 15 predicted proteins | sample BiotimSIPDNA_2_FD_185750 | JGI IMG/M metagenome (GOLD analysis project Ga0209723, IMG submission 185750) | Anaerobic biogas reactor microbial communites from Washington, USA - Biogas_R2 time_0 SIP DNA (SPAdes) (version 2) | ecosystem: Engineered > Bioreactor > Anaerobic > Unclassified | place... | reverse complement strand
AGTATGATACGCATTATCTGCCAAAGCAATCCCAGGTTGAAGAGCTGGCAAAGAACCTCATAGAATTTTACAAGGGAGATGATGATAAGGCTGAGGTTGATGCAATAGGCATATGTCCGAGAATCTACCAGAAGGTTCAATGGAAAGTGCCTATAGGCCCGCAGATGGATACAGAAGAATGCCAGTTTGGTAGTACAGCAATTATGGCTGTAATATCTGGCAGAGTTAGCAAAGTAGTTCTTGATTATTCAACTGCAGGCTGGCAGGTTAATCTTGAGGTAAGCACCAGTGAAGACCCTATATCTTCTGGATCAGAACCTACAAAGAAATTTGTTACTGCTGGCGATTATGCCTTTGCCGCTCCGGACTTATATGATGAGTTGCTAAAGCAAGTTCCTGGTTTTAAACCATTGCTAGGAGATGTGATTTATGTTAAACCGACAGCGGACGGCACATCGCTAGAACTGCCCGTTTTAGGTAATTATGGGAAAATCGGCGATAGACCTGAAGGCTATTTCGCATTGCGGCGAACGGTTGACCCTGTTGTATTGCAGCGAACTCTTAGAGAAATGATCGAGCTGTCTGAGTGATGCAGAGCAGAGGGCGGAAAAGGAGTGGAGCCGCCCTCTCTCAAAGAGAATACTGGGAGGTAAGCTACCCATGACTGAAGTTATGGGCTTTCAGCAGCCCTGCTCGGATCTGGTTCAAAATCAGAGATCAAAGCGGACCTCCAGGCCAGCCTACATACAGCAACGATCTGCAGAGGTCCCCGTCTTGCGGGAACATTGGCCTCAGATCTGCCAAAGACAGCCTCAAATCGTGTTTCAGCCGTTCCATTTCAGGCAAGAGTCTGGCAGAGCCGTACAGGATCAGCATCGAGCGATTTACCGCGAGGGTGCCTAAGATGCCCAAGTACAGGAGATAGATAGAATGCAAACTATATCAAGTTGTTGTATGACAACGCACAGCGATTATGATGAGAAGTGCCCAATTCCTCCCACAACTAAAGATCGTGGGCTTCCTTGGGCGGATGGTCGTGAAATAATAAGCCCTCCCACTTGCAGATATTGAATTAAAGAAAAAGGAGGGCAACAACCTTTTTCCAATAAGTACAGCATCATCATAGCTTATATAATTTGTGCTTGATATCTTCATCAGGTGATGGAAAGTGCCTGTGCTATCTCACAATGATCTTGAAAATATACTTTTGACTGTTAAGGAATTGCGGTTATCGGGTATGACTGCCAGGAAAATAGCCGACGAACTTGACAGATTGGGGTTCAAACGGCCTGCCCCTAAAGATGCGTGGCAAACTCAGCATGTATTAAGATTAATTCAAGAGTTAAGACGAAGACAACAATTACCTCCTCATGGGAAAATGGTCAAGGTGAAATACCGAGCGCCCGCCAAAAAGCCTGCTTCTCATTTTCCGAAGGATTGACATTTTCTTCGCCGTCGGGCAGGAGTAAAACGAAAATCTCTTGCTTTGATTCTTTCAAAGGGATCACCTTACTATTAGGAAAGCTTGGTGATTCGTATTCCCATGCCGTAATCTTTCGCCAGCCTGCCTTGTGTTAGACAAAGGCGCTGCTCATCTGATAGGCCCGGAGGGAGGACGGCACCCTCTTCTAGGACCGGGCAGATTACTGGCGGATGATTTTCTGTGATTGTGCGGCGGCAATACTCAGGCATTTCGATTAAAAATAGATTTGAAGGTTAAAATAATTTGTGGTTGAATACCTCATTATGATTTACACTATAGGGACGCTATAGTTCTGATTTAGTTTTTTCCTGGCCAAATAGCATCTATTTGTAATCTTTATGAGAATATTTGTAATCTTTATGAGAAAAATATTTATATTGGATATGCTTCTGTTTTAATGGAGATTAAAATGAACCGTCCTTATGTGAATTTCAGACCGTCGCAAGAAATGCTCGACGATATTACCGCTATTGGAAAAGAGACAGATTCGACTACTGCTGATGTTACCCGGCAATTGGCTGCATATGGTTTAGAGAGATACAAGGATGGCGACTTCCAGATAATCAAGCGAACTAGGCCGGGAAGTAAAAAACTTGATAAAAGATTTTTGAGGAAATGTGGTCAGAAGATAAGCAAGAAGAGGGCGGGGAGACCTATCAAGTTTAGTGGAGATTCAAATGAAACGCCCCACCCGCCTACTCCAGATCGCCTCCTTGATAAACCTGCAGGAGCGATATCAAATGACTAAATCGCCGCCTTTCAATAAAAGCTTTTCCTTCCAGGAAGGGCCGAACTTGGAGGCGATCCCTGATGAGCTGAAGGTTTTGAAGCGATGGGTGGTTTGGAAATATTTTCAAAGACCTGGTGCCGAAAAGCTAACCAAGCCGCCCTTCAATGCTGCAACTGATGGTTTTGCAGAGTCAAATAATCCAGCTACTTGGAGCACCTTTGAAACAGCCTGCAAAGCCTTAGAGACCGGGAAATATGAAGGTTTAGGCTTCATGTTCGGCTATGAAGAGAGCAATGGGATAACTTATTCAGGAGTTGATCTAGATAACTTAACAAGCCCTGAGAAGTGGGAAGAGGCTAACCAGATTATCAAGTTTTTTGACTCTTATGCTGAGATCAGCCCTTCAAAACAAGGAATACATATACTCTTCAAGGGAAGCAAGGGAGAAGGCCGCCTTCGTGAAAGGACAAAAGGCATAGAGATTTACGACAAAACGCACTACTTTACAGTCACAGGAAATAGAGTGGAAGGGGCCCCGGCAACGGTAAATGAAAGGGAAGAGCAGCTTCGTGAATTCTATGACAAGATCTTCTCCAGCCCGGAGGCAAAGAGAGAGACTGCTCCAGCAGAAGAGAAGAGGGTAATAGAAGACCGTCGCCCTGAACCTGTGGCTATTCCCCTGGTAGTGTCCCACCCTGTAGCCCCTGCTAACCCTGCCTTATCTGATGAGGAGATAGTAGCGATAGCTTCAAGGGCTGCGAACGGTGAGAAGTTCCGGCGGCTCTACTTTGATGGGGACATTTCAGCCTATGACGATGATGATTCATCAGGCGATATGGCGCTTATGTGTGTCCTGGCATTTTATACGAAGGACCCGGACCAACTGGAAAGGATCTTTGATAATTCAGCTCTTGCAGGCCGTGAGAAATGGCAAAAGCGGCCCGACTACAGGAAGCGAACTATTGAAGCCGCCCTAGCCCTAGTAAAAGAGCAATACAACCCCCGGCACGCTTTTTATGAATTTTCGCCTAACGGTAATGCTGATCGGCTAGTTGACCGTTTCGGAGCCGATCTTCTTTGCCGGATAAGGATGAGCAAGAAGGGAACAGCAAGCGGCGAATGGCTCATCTGGAACGGAAATATCTGGCGACCTGATGATACCCTGCAGATCGAGCGTCTAGGCAGAGAGATAATAAATGGAATATTTGAAGAATCCAAAAGAATTTTGGACGAAGATATAAGGAAAAAAGTCAGGAAATTTGCTACCAATAACGATAATATACGAAATATAAGGATGATGCTTGATGCTGCTAAATCAGACGAAAGGATAGCAAGGCGTGCAAAGGACTTTGATGTTAATCCACAGTTGATGGGGCTCCCTGGAGAGGGCGGCCTTATCTTGGAGTTAAACAATAACGGTTATGAGGTAAGGGCGGCCCGCAAGGACGATATGATAACTATGGCTGCCGGAGTAATTCCCGCCCGCCGGGATGACCTCAGGCAACCTAAAAAATGGTTAGCTTTCCTGAACCTGATCTTCAAAGGAGATAATGAACTTATCAAGTATATGCAAAAGTTGATGGGATATTCTGTATTAGGTAGTCAAACAGAGCAACTTTTCGTTTTATTTTATGGGACTGGAGCTAACGGAAAGAGCACTTTGGTGGGAGTCTGGCAGCTTATTTTTGGTGATTATGGAACATATCCTGATGTCAAGACTTTCAGCAGAAAGTTTGACGATAAGGAAATACGATCAGATCTCAGAGCTATCCTCAAGCACCGCCTTGTCACCCCTGTAGAGGGTAGGGCAAGCATAAAGCTGGATGAGACTCTTATCAACCGGTGGACAGGCGGGCAAGAGCCTATCACTAGTAGAGACCTTTATGAACCTACTGTGTCGGAGTGGCCTCAAGGATTGCTAGCCATAGTAGCTAACAATCGGCCTGTTATTAGCGAAACCAACTTCGGCATATGGAGAAGGGTTAGGCTGATCCCCTTTAATGTTAACCTTGAGAAGTTGTTGAAGCCTGAGGAACTCATAAGGGAATACGAAAAGACTCTTTTTGCAGAAGAGGGAGACCTTATCTTTCGTTGGATGCTGGAAGGCTATGAGCTGTATAGGCTGGAAGGATTGGAGAGTCCTACAGCAGTGGAAGAGGCAACCCGCAAATATGAGTCAGAAAGCAATTCCCTTCTTCAGTTTTGCAACAATATGCTCATGTTAGACCCCGAGGCAGAGATTCAAGCCTCAGAGCTAACTGGAGCATACGCCAAATATTGTATGAGTGAGCATATAGAGGCTATAGATCTTAAGAAAGTGAAAGAGGAAATTATTACTAAAATATATGCTCGTGCAGGTGTAAAACATAGAAGGCGTCGGAATGCAGTGTATTATATTGGCCTGAGACTGAAGACCGATCTAGACTTTGAAATAGAAGAACGTATAAAAGATTTTTGTTGAAGAATCCGTCAAATATCGGTATAATTCGATGGAATGGAGTCCGCTTATTGATAAGGATGGTAAGGCCTACACTTTAAAATTATTTGGTGTAGGGTTGGTGTAGGGTTCGGGGCTACCGATTATGAAAAACAAGGTTTTATAATCGATAGCTATCGAGCTTGTGGTTGCTCAGTCACAGGAGGGGGGTGTAGGGTGCGTAGGCAATTTTGCTAAACTTTCCTATAGAAAATCTCCACGAGGAAGTATACCTTTTTGAGCCTCGTGCCTACACCCTTTAATTATGTGAGAGAAATACAAATCCTTCTGATAGCGAAAAAATATTTTAGGATGTAATAATCAGTATCCCTAGAACCATACACAACCCTACACACCCTCACTGTGGCTGTAAAGGAGCTAATGCTCATTGAGCAAAACACCATCCTCAAGGCGTATTACTCACTAAAACGCTATCAAAAGCTATTGTCTCAAAGCAATACAGCAGCAAGCGACTGTTTTTACGTGGTATAGGACGCTATTTCTCGCAAAAGTAAAACGCTATCGGATGACATGAAATCAACGAAGTTGGTAGTAAGTCGGGTATAAGTTGACCAAAACGATATTTATCGGCTGGGTTATTAAAAATAAATTAATAAGAGTAAATCGATTAAAACGATAGATTATGCACGGCTTGGCCCCCATCCCGCCTTGCATAATCTCCACCCCTCTCAACCCCTGCCCGAAACCGCTATCTATAACCACAATGTCCTATCTAATCGCAATCGGGCCCTGTACTCTGCAAGTTGCACGCACCAAAATAAAGAGCCTGCAACATTGCACTCAACTGCCCCAAAAAGTGCTTTTGGCAAACACCCTATTCCATACACTATGGAATCGCATACAAGCGCACTTGATCAACCGCTTCATACTGGTCCCCTCCGGCCACTGCTATCGATTCGTCTAACACCATTTCCTATCGCGTACACCTATACTTATCGAGCTGGAAGCATATTTATAAAAATATCGAGGCTTATAAGCGATGTAGTTCATGCACGTGGTAGAACGCAAGTTGTACATAGTAATCCCGCTAGGAAATTGGCCGCCAACCGTATCAGTAGCAGCATTTAGACAGCACAACACGAAAAACCAGCACCCCCAGGGGTTTTTTTCAGATAGGGCCCCTGGCGAAGGGAGGGAGTCCTGGGGCATGCAGAAATCGTACACATATCCTAGAAAATAGATAAATACTATATAAATACCCATATTTTAACATATATATTTTTTATCATATATCCTCAGTATTCTAATGATATTTATAAAAATGAGCATATAGTGAACTTAGTGGTAGAATCAAGTGCATCAAGTGATGCACTTGATTTTTCTTCCCCTTTCTTTGGTCTTCCCGCTCCCTCCCTATGGCCGCCGTGCCCTTCTCCTCTTGTCTAAATCAAGCGGTGCAATTGCACCACTTGATTCTTTTTCCCCTTGCTATCGCTAATTGCACGGATTCTTTTTACCGTTCTTGGAGATGTATCAACAACAAGTGCCGTTTTATTAGCTGATATATTCACTTCTTTCCTCTTTAAATCAAGTGGGCCCGCGGGCCCACTTGATTTTTCTTCCCCTTCCTTTGGCCTTCCTGCTCCCTCCCTGACAACAAATATTTATCAGATACGTTTTATTTACAAATCATGAAAAAATTATCTCTGGCGAATACTCAAAACATCGTTAATTCTTTCACCCAAACTTATGGACAAAATAAAGCAGCTAAGAAGCTCACTGAAATAGGGTACAGGGCCCCTGACGGTGGTCAAATCCTGCAGGCCCATATCTACAGAATCATACATGGGTCTAGTACATGCCTTTTGGCCCCTGAGACAGAAAATCAGCAGCAAGAGCCGCCCATCACAAAAGAACCCATAGCTCCTATCCCAAAGATGCAAAAAAGGATAGCAGAGGAGCTATTCGCAAATGAAGAGCTGCTGCAGCAGGAAATTGCCAAAACCGCTTCAGAGCTTCGCCAAGAGCTGCTTGAGGAAGAGGCCGCCTTGCAGGAGCTGGAGCGCTCGATGCCGCCCTTGGTGCCCTGCACCGAAAGTCGTCCTTATCGTGAGCGAAGGCACATAGAGAGGGATGTCAAAGTTAGTGGTGTTTTTAATTATAGACAAGCCGTAGAGCTGGATGAGTCTCGGACCTTCTATGGCATCCCATGCCTGCGCAACAAACCTGTGACCACTACCAAGCCCTACCAACCCCGGCGCTATGGGCAAAACACAATCTCCTCAAGGGATTTATCCGTCCGGAAAAAATAAGGGCCCTTAAAATCGATTTCAGAAATTATAATATTAGGGGTAAACAATTTGCCAGGGGCCCCTATCTGATCAGGGCCCTAGATCCTCTGCGGCCTTTTACAATCTGTTGGATCGCTTCTTTTCGCACTTCTGGCGACTTCTCGGAAATCAATGGCCTGCTCGCTCTTTCAGATAATATGCCACCCATGGGTGTTTTTTCTCCTATCAATATTTCGCTTTTTGATACTTTTTGTTCAAGTCACCTCAACTTCAAGACCTGAGTTTGCGGGCAGCCTGAATGATTCTGCAGAATGAGCCGCCCATCCTTGTCGCACCAGGGTCCAGGTCTCTCATCACTGTGGCCTTTGATGATCTGCGGGGATGATGGTGCACTTCCTACAATCTGATCACCTTCAATTGCCAGCTCTCCGAGAGGCTTATCTGAAATAATGGGCGACGCATAGCGTTTCATGTGCTCGCGCCCATACGTGCGCAATGAGTATTTTCTCTGCTCGATTTCACGCTGCTCCGGCGTTAAAGAATCAAGCTGGCGCTGCCTCGCTGCAGCTTTTTGATTGATAGAACCCTCAATTCTGGCTGATATCTGTTCTTCAAATTGAGGATCTCGGCCCCGCCGCCCTGCCAAAGTGTCTTCAAGATATTGATATTCGCCCGCTTTCATTGAATCATCTCACTGACTATTGCAGGATTCCTAATTGGCTGATGGTGGTGCGGATAAAGCGCACGATCGCATAGCCCGCCTTCATCCCGCAGATGGGGCTCTAGCGCACTCTTTAGCTTCTCCAGGGCCTCCAGCTCTGACGCGCCAGCCCTGATAGCTAGGGCTCGCGAATCCTCCATAGCGCGCACTTCTGGATGAGACCATATTTCAGGAAGAGTTATCGCCCTGTTGCGTACAATCAAATCGACAACAACCGCGTTTATACGGACCTGCATATCCCTGCCTATCTGAGCGATTTCTTTGATCCTGTCCTCGATCGTCTCCATTGAGCACGGCTGCATTCCATGCTCTTCAAAGACTTTTTCAATTCTCTCGATGATCTCCAGCAGCTCATCTCCTTGTGATCGAATCTCATTTAGCTCATTTTGGAGCCTGGCAACTTTTTGCTCATCTGAGAATCCAGATACCATAGGCTGTCCATCGTCGTCCATCTCTATCAAGCTGAGACTCTTGATTTTACCCTGCAGGTCGTCTATATCCTGATTCAATTCTAAAACTGCTCCGGGGAATTTCAATACAGGATCACTCATCCTGCCTCTCTTTTCTGCGATTTCAAGAAGTATCATAGAAGAGACTGATATCTATTCACTTATATATGTTCCTTAAGTCTTAATTGATAATTACTTAAGGATTAAGGTTTAATGAGATGGGGCTAACCCTTAAATATTGACATGTATACATACACAAGAAGGAGGCAAGTCAGTTGGTTTGCTCAGATCCCCTTGAAGAGGTGATGCATGTGATACCTGAGGAGTGCGAAGAGAGCTTTATTGAGGGTATCAGAAAAGGTCTGGAGGACTTTGCAGAGGGAAATTATATCGTCTTTGAGGATGACGATGAGCTAGAAGCCTATATGATGAGCCTTTAGATCCTCGATTTTTAGATCTGTTATGGTTTTTAAGTCTATTGTCACAGGTCATTTTAGCAAGAAGTATACCAAATTAACGGGTAAAAACAAGGCTTTTAAGCAACAGATCACAAACAAAATGAAAGGGATTCGCCAGAACCCTGAGATCGGCGAACCCAAAAGTCACGACCTTAGAGGGCTTCGAGGCTTACATATCACAGAACATTACGTTATTGTCTATCTAATCTTTGAAGACTATGTGATATTTATAAATCTAGACCACCATGATAAAGCTTACGAAGCAACAGAAGGCCTAATGAATCGCATTTTAGAGGATGACAGATTACTTACCGAACTAAAGCAGGCAAATATTTCAACAGATGAGTTTGCCAGGATCATAAAAACCATAGGTAGATGCTGAGGTCACCACCACCACTTTTTCTCTCCTTAATCCTTATGGATTAAGTCTTATGCCTTAAGGGAAACGATCTTAACCTATAAGCCTTAAGGATTAAGTATGAAGAAAGAGCAAGATAGAAATCTCTTAGCGGCAGCAGAGGAGTTTTTCGACTACAGCCCATGCCTTCATTGCAGGCACTATTTTGACGATGATGATGAAGATAGCGAGAGATTCAACGAGCCTTCAGCATGTTCTGCATTCCCCGAGGGGATACCTGAGGAAATCTTCTTTGGACACAACTTACACAAGGAGCCCTACCCTGGGGATCATGGAATTACCTTCCTGGATGTAGATGAGGAATGAGTCTCCTCCCTCTCCCTCTCTTCTCCTTAAGCCTTAAGGATTATGTCTTAAGGGAAACGATCTTAACCAATAAGGCTTAAGGATTAACCACATGAAGGCGATAGCAATAGCAAACCAGAAAGGCGGCTGTGGCAAAACTACCACCGCCGTCAATCTATCGGCCTGCCTTGCTGCCAAAGGGAAGAAGGTCCTGCTAATAGACCTGGACCCTCAGGGATCGGCTACAACTCACCTGGCAATCAGTGAGTTCGATAACACCATGTACGAGGCCATGATGGGCGATCTGAGCCTGTCACAGATCACTATTGCCACAGAAATCAAAGGACTCGATATAATCCCGGCAGACAGGCGGCTAGGAAGGGCTGAGATAGAAATTGCAGGTAAATCCATTGCCAGGGAGAGAATCCTCAAGCCAAAGGTCCGAAGCCAGGACACCACCACATATGATTTTATCATCATCGATACGCCGCCAAACCTCGGATTTCTAACTATTAACGCGATGGTTGCCAGCGATACGGTCCTTGTGCCCATCCAGACAGAGTTCTTTGCGATTCAAGGCTTATCTATGATCTTAGGCTTGGCAAAGGCGATCTCGGACCTGAGGCTAAAATACCTGCTCACCATGTATGATGCCAGGACAAAGATGGGCAAAGAGGTAATCACAAGAGTCCGGGAACTCTTAGGAGATGATGTTTTTAAGGTGGTCATTCCCAGGAGTATCAAATTGGCTGAAGCCCCTAGCTATGGTAAGCCTATTCACCTGATAGATCCTGAATCGCCGCCCGCGATTGCATATTCACAGCTTGCAGATGAGGTGATTGTATGCCAGGAGAATTAATGGACCGTGTTTTTGGAGATATTAAAGCTAAAAAGTCAGAAGCCATAAGTGATGATACCTTAAGTGATGAAACATTAAGCCTTAAGGGGATAGACCTAAAGCTCCTGGATGAGGCTATCGCGGCTGCAACTTCCAAGCGGCGAATGATAGGCGTATGGGACCCTGAGATTGCCGCTACAATGCAGTACTTGAGATCTACAAAACCACGGTACAGCATTAGCAAAAGCGCGGCAAAATGGATCAAAGAAGGCTTGGAGAGAGACCACCCTGAAATCATCCAGAAAGTAAGAGAAAATTTGAAAGGGCGTAAGTTATAATAGATCCAACTGATAGTAATAGATCCATTTGTAAATGGGAGGCTGAAATGTTAAAAGACACTAAGACAGCCTTCCGGGTTGCCACCAAGCTACCGGAAGGTGTCGCGCAAGGACATATTGGGACTGCCAAAGAGATAAAGATTTCCGTTGATGGGGTGGTCTAGGGATGATACCTCTAACGGCGGATGATCCTATTCTTGAAATTCCGGCATCAGAGCTGGAGATGGTTTTGAGGGAAGCAACAGATTTCTTCAACCAAACCGCCGCCCTGGTGCAAGAGGCTGGAATCCTCAGAGGAAGGGAATTCTCCAGGTGGATAGGCAAGGCTTCAGCCAGCTTGAAGGCCACAGGATCGCCAACTGAGAAGTTTATGCTCATATTCGCCTACCTCAGGCAATTGCTGGCAAAGCTCCGGGAAGTATTGAAGAGCAGGCCAAGAGAGGGAGGAAAGATCGTACAGGTGGTTTCAAAGATCCAGGCCCGAGCCATTCAGATCATTGATTACATCAAGACAACTGTTGAGGAAGCCCCGAAGAGGAAGGAGATAGCCCTAGACAGCCAGCAAGCCAGGATACTATTTGCAGGCTCCGGAGGGGAGCCGGTGAGCCGCAAGGAGACCATCAGAGCCATGAGAAGAGCAGAAGTCCTTTGGCCCGCTCTGAGATGTGGTCATAGGCCCAATGATGGCCGCCAGACCACCAGACTAATCGCGAAGGTTGAGGATCTGCAGGATACTCCCCCTCACTGTGACCAATGGCAACGATCAGGGAGGAGAATAGTCCTGAGCCTATAAGCTGGAGTATAAAGGGTAATTCGATCTCATTGGTCCGGTCCGAGTAGGACAATAATGCTTGCTGCTTGCTTTAGTTGACCTGCTAATAGCGATTCGGTCTAGATTCTATATTAATAGCAATTTCTTTGGCTTCGCTTCAGACCGTTGCCAATGGCAACGATTCTTATGTAACATGACCTTTCCTTTCAAGAATGGTGTTACATAAGAAAGGCATCCCTCTTCCTTAAGCATTAAGGCTTAATATCTTAATGCTTAAGGTATATTCATGCTTAAGCATTATCTCACTATAGGCGGCGAAGACGTTAGCGGCTATATGCAATCGGTCCGGATCTCGCGATCAGACAGCGGTGCCGAAGCTAACTTCGTTCTCGCAAATATTTATGGACTGTTTACTGGCAGGTGGAGGGATGAAGGAGACGAAACAGCTAAGGTCGTTCTCCTCCTTGAAAATGAGAGGCATAACTGTATTGGAGACGGCGATTTCAGGCAAGAGGGAGCAGAGCTAGATATTGAGATCGAGTCTAATTCGAAGATCTATCATGCCTTTTGCGGCTACGTCACAAAGGTAGATTATGATGAGCAATTTGTTAAGCTAAAAGCCAATACAGCAGATGAGTTTTTGGAAGAGGAAGCGATGCCTGATGGTGTGAAACCAAAAGGCGGAACTGCATATATAGCTACTCCACCTGCAGAAATCATCTTAGATGTAATCTCTCAGCACAAGGACCCTCCAATAGGAGTAACAATTCTAAATGCTGGAGAGGCCGGATCTAAGGGTTATCCTGTCTTACAAGTTCCAAGAAGGAAGTTGCCAGGATACAAACCTCCAGTCCCTCCAGGTGGAACTGAAGCTAAATTTCCAAAAAACTATGAGTACCTGTCTGATTCAGAATACGAAAGACGTTATCCTAATGATTCAGGCCGGCCTGATGGTTGGAAACCAGGGACAGGAGTCTATGGAGATGGTTGGTACAGGCCGCCAGGTGATTCGCCAAAAGACGAAGATCCTAGAAGATGCCAGCAGGTTTGTAGATACAAAGAACTCCTTAAGTGCTGCAAATCTACAGAGTGCGCTTATAAGCGGAAAGGGACCCTTTGTAGACAGGTTAGGTGCCCATATGATATTGAGAAGAGGAGAGTATGCTATAATATTTGTCCCTATGATACCGGGGACTGTATAGATTCTATGTCAGCAGACTTTACAGAGTGCTCAACTTGTGGAGGCTCCGGATCTGCTGCCAATGGTGCCGTCTGTTCACAATGTGGTGGAACAGGGTCTTCAAATAATAAAGCAATAAATGCTGCATTAAGCAACGCTCAAAGGGCCTATGATGATGCTTCAAATAGATTGACCGAAGCTCAGAATGCCTATGATCGAGCAGAGACTTCATTACAAAAAAGGAATGCTAGCATAGCTATACAGAAAGCAATGAGAGATGTAATGAAGACGAAGACCGATTTAGATAGGTTAAGTCAGTTTAAGGAAAAACCTGTAGATGAAGAAGGTCAAAGCTCTTCAGGAGATCCTGATGAGCTGGTCTATGTAGATTTTTGGAATCCATCTATAATAAAAGACCAGGTTCAAGGAGTAAAAGGGGTCCGATATGCTGACGTTATCCGGGCGGTCCAACGCTCTACTGGAGGTCAATTCTTCATCAACGAAGAATGCAAAGCTCAATTCATTCCACCCAACTATGTAGTGCCGTCAACTGAAACCGTCATAGACATTAGTCATTTAGTTTCAAGGCAGGGCTTAGCTAAAAGCGCTATGGGGCATGCGAATATCGTTGTGGTCTATGGCTCAGGAATAACAGAACCGGGAGCTAGCCCTGTAGAGAGAGAACGGCATAAAGTCATTGGCTACTTGCATGAGAATGTAGACTCTATTCAAAGACATGGAACTATCCATGCTGCAGAGTATGATACGCATTATCTGCCAAAGCAATCCCAGGTTGAAGAGCTGGCAAAGAACCTCATAGAATTTTACAAGGGAGATGATGATAAGGCTGAGGTTGATGCAATAGGCATATGTCCGAGGATCTACCAGAAGGTTCAATGGAAAGTGCCTATAGGCCCGCAGATGGATACAGAAGAATGCCAGTTTGGTAGTACAGCAATTATGGCTGTAATATCTGGCAGAGTTAGCAAAGTAGTTCTTGATTATT
>Ga0209723_1005283_pt1 | contig 13412 bp, 6 predicted proteins | sample BiotimSIPDNA_2_FD_185750 | JGI IMG/M metagenome (GOLD analysis project Ga0209723, IMG submission 185750) | Anaerobic biogas reactor microbial communites from Washington, USA - Biogas_R2 time_0 SIP DNA (SPAdes) (version 2) | ecosystem: Engineered > Bioreactor > Anaerobic > Unclassified | place... | reverse complement strand
CATCTGCGTCTGCCCGCCGAAAAAGCGCATACGCACGATGGCGCGCTCCCGCTCCCCCAGCTTGGTCATCGCTTCGCGCAGCGTCAGACTTTCCACCCACTGCTCGTCTCCCGCGTCCGGGTCGGACGCCAGGCATTGATACTCCAGCCGTTCTCCGGCCAAAAGTTCAAGACTGCCGATCGGTTCCAGCACCGGGGCGTGATTGACGCCCTTCACCGTAATGGTCAGCGCCTCCTGGGCCATCAGCGGCGAGTCACCGTTGTCCCATACCTGCACGACAATGGGGTGATCCCCCTCGTCGCCCTCGATCGGTTCGTATACCAACAGGCCCGTGCTCGGGTCGATGGTCATGCGGGTTGGCGCGTTCAACACGCTCCACGTCAGCACGTCCCCCACGTCCGGGTCCGTTGCGGAACATTGAATTTCAAGCCGGTCGCCCGCGACCACCTGGCGACTGCCGATGGGCTGCAGCACCGGCGGTCGATTGCCCCCGGCGTAGGTAAGCAATACATCCTGCACCGTGAACCGCCCGCTCTGCACCGTAACGTTTCCTATGAAGGCGGTATCGTACCCGGCCGCGGTCACTTCCAGGGCATACACGCCCTGGGGAAGGCTGCCCAAGAAATAATCGCCCGTAACCGTGGTGCTGGCCGTCGCGCCGGTGGGTAACACCTGCAAGGCGGCACCCGCGATGGCCGCCTGTGTCGCACCTTCCCGGACACTGCCCAGTACCACGCCGGGCACCTCGGGATTGGCGTTGTCCGTCGTGAAGGAGCGCACTTCGTTCAGGACGGGCCGGGCTCCGAAGGAGTCCACGGGCACCACACGCCAATAATATTGTGTCAAGTCCTGCAGCGCCCGGTCTTCCTCCACATAATACATGGCCGCCATGGTCGTGAAGACCAGGGTGGATGCTTCGTTAAAGCCCGGATCCTGGCTGATCTGCAGATGATAGGTGACCGTATCCCCGTCCGGGTCCACTGCGGCATTCCAGGCGAAAAGCGGACGCGTATGGACGACCGCGCCGTCGGGTAGGTAGAGGAGCGTTACCGGGTTCGGGGACGTGTTGCCCGGCTGGCTCACATAGATGTTCGTGATGAGATACGCGCACACCTGGCCCGTGTCGCCGTCGCGCAGGAAATAATAAAGTTTGTAGGTGCCCGACTCGGTGAACCCGTCAAAATCCGGATGTCCTTCCAGCGTTGCCTGCGTCCACGCATAAGCCCAAGCGCCGCCGCCCAGGTCGCGCAGTTCCGTCGGCGCAATCGGCCCTACCATCGCCGCCACGCGCTGGAAGGCCTCGTAGCCCGGCGCGGCCGTTTCGCCGCTATCGTAGCCAGGCGTCTTGATTTCCAACCACGCCGTGTCACCCGGTTCCGGAACGCGGCCTGTCGTCTGCGCCAGCACTTCCCCGATGCTTTCCCCGACGCCAATGAATTTCGGCGGCGAGGCGTTGAACCAGGATATGCCCGTGCCCGCGTTTACGCCAAGACCAAGGTCCATACCCGCCGTAACGGCGCCATCCCAGCCCGGCACCGCGGACAGCAGGCCAGTCGTGCCCGACCCGTCCCCGTTGTCGTCCAGCTGCGGATGCTGCGGAATATCGCCGGCTCCGCCGTTGCTGCGGTTGTTCACATAGTCGCCCGTCTTCACGTAGGCCAGTTCAAAGCCCTGTTTCAGGCTTCGTCCTGCTCCGAGATTGCGGAATAGCTCCATCAGGAAAAACTCGCCGTCCCGGACGCCCGTGTCCTGGTTCAGCACACCGCGATAGGATATTTCGTCAGCGGACGTGCTGGTGATGATGACCCGGCCCGGACCGGAGAGCACCGGGAGAAACGAGCCGGAATAACAGGCGCCGTAAATCACCACGATTTCCTGTTCGGCGGCGGAAGATTTCTCTGCAAGCAGGGACAGACCCGTCTCGTCCGCTGGGGCGGACTCGCTTGCGTCAGTCCCTGTTGCCTTGGTATCCAGGCTGGTCTCCAGCACGTGCAGCCACTGGTCAAGATCCGCCGCCGCCACTGCCTCCTGTGCGGGCGAGCCCCCTACGTCCATGTGGAAGAGACCCGGGCTGCCGTGGTCCGCAAGGATTACATAGAGCGGCGCCGGCGAAGCCAGCATCTTGTCCCGAGCCCAAGTCTCAATGGCAACCTGCAGATTCGCGGCCGTCGCCGCGCCGTCCACCGGGAATCCCCGGTCGACCTCGCCCGGAAGGAATTCGCGCAGATAGTAAATATCTTCATCTGCCAGGCCCCGCTCGCGCAGGACGGAATAGACATAGTCGGCCGTCTGCGCGTGTTCGGCATGGCCCTCGGCGTTTTCGTCCAAGCGACCCAACACGAGGATGGCATAGCCCGCCCCTTCCTTGATCGTCAGGCGCGCGTCGGTGAGGTCGTAGTCCGCCGTGGCCACAGGCCGGAAACTATCATCCCCCAGGAAATCCGCTTTGAAGCGCCAAACACTCGCCTGGTCAAACAAAATGCCCGCAGTATCAAAATCCGCTTTGGTAAACGAAACATGCCCCGCGCCTGAAGTCACTTTTATCAGCGGCGCGTAAGGCGTCTGGCCGTCCGGGGTCTGCACCGATAAGCGCATCGGGACACCGTCATACAGCGCGAGCAAATCCGGGTCGCTCGGAAATCCGGGTACGTAGAAAGCTGCGTCCACAGTAAAGGTTTCCGTGCCCTGGAGCAGCAGCAGCGCCGAGGAATGGGAAACGGCCAGTGTCAGCACCGGCTGCGCCTTCATTACGGAAAAGAACGCTCCGTCGCTCTCCGCGCCCCGATAGGCCGCATCTCCCGACCAGGCCGCGCGCACCTCCCAGAAGTTGCGGCCCTCAGTCGCCTCGCGGGGATGGAAGGTGCGGGTATATTCCCCGGAAGCATTACACACCGTGCCCTCCGGGTAAAGGGTGTCCGAAATGCCCCCCGGAGATACGCTGGTAAAACCCACCGGCGCGATGCCGGACAGCCCGGTGATCTGACCGGTCAGCGTTACGGTCGACCCGAGGGTCACCGACTGGGGCGATACCGCGGCCGTGATGGACGACTCGTATAGAATGCGCGTCGCCAGGGTAGCGGGAGGCGCACTGAAGGCATACCCGTCGTAGGCGCGCACCACACAACGCCAGTAGTCGCCCGGCGTGGTCAACAGGGAAGACAAGCTGTCCCGGTTGCCGTTGATCAAATCGACCTGTTGGGAAACGGAACGCTGAACGGCGCCATAGTCAAAGCCGTCCGTGGAACGGTACCAGTCGAAATAGTACAAGAACGGATCAGCATCCGGATCGGAGGCATGGCTGGAGACCTCGCAGATGAGTTCATCCGTATCGTCCGGCTGTGCCGGCGTCAGTGTAATAGCTGGCGCCGTGGGCGGATCATTCAGATTCGTGATCTGCACGCGGAAGGTGTCCGTGGCGATATGGCCAGCGCCGTCATCGACGGTCACCGTCACATCGGCCCAGCCGAACCAGTCCGTTTCCGGGAGAATATGAAGCCACTTGTCCCCGTCAATCGAAACGCCCATGCCCGTCGGCGGCAAGGGCGCGGCCACCGCGTAGGAATGTGCCTCCGCCCCGTCGCACGGGAGCGCATACTCGGGCAGGTACACGTACCGATAAAATTGGCTGCCCTCGTAAAAGGCAACATCCGGAATGCCCGACAGGCTCAGGTCCGCCAGGATGCCCACGGAAATGGTGTGGGTGCTCACATTGGCTGAGGTGTCGCGCGCCACCACCTGCAGCAGATATTCCGGCGAAGTCAGGGACGTGGTGTGCCACTGGGCCAGCAGCCCTTCACGGACGGGCGTGGTCACCGGCACAGGCGTGATCAGGGTCCAGTCCGGATCGCCCACATTCTTGTACTGCACCTGGTAGTCCTGAAAATCGGCATCGTCCCATACCGTTCCCATAATATCCACGACGGTTCCGGTGAAAAAACTCGAACCCGAAACCGGCGCCAAAATATAGGCGGCGGGCTTGTCGCTTGCCACGGTGACCGTTATGGAGGCGGTCGCGGAACTGTTGCCCTGGTAATCCAGGGCGCGCGCCTCCAGGACACACGTCCCCGCCGCTGTCGGTGTCCAGGCATGGGTCCAGGCAGCCGTTCCCGTCACCGGCAACCAGGAACCCCCGTTACTCCGAAGTTCCACCCGCTCCACCCCGGAGTCCCCGGAATCCACGGCCGTGCCGTGAAGCGTATACGTTTCCGGCGCCGCGCCGTTCAGATAGAGTTGGGCGTTGTCCGGCAAATAGGTAATGCTTACAGTGGGCGGGGCGTTGTCCACAACCAGGTAATTGGATGTGGACGCCAGGCCTATGTTACCCACCCCGTCGCGCAGACGTACCCGCAGCGCCACCCTGGACGCGCCCGAACCCGCAGGCAGGACGCAGGTCCCGCGCAGCGAACCATTGGCATGCAGGGTCAATTCCGAAGTCACCGTCTTAATAACCGCGCCGTTCTCATTGACCAGTTCCGCGAGGTGCAGATAACAGGCGGCATCACCCTGGCCGATCACATTGATGGCGCCGTTGTCCGATGTAAGGCCCGGCTGCGGCACGCCCTCAATGCCCAGGACCGCGGGCGCGGTGGGCGGCGTCGTATCCTGGTCAACATAGACGGCCACCCAGGTTTTCGATTCGATACCGGCGCCGTCATTCGCGCGAAGGCGCAGCACGTACCAGCCCACGGGCAGGGCCACCACGTTCCATGTGCCCAGCAGACTATCCGTCACCTCTCCCGGCGCCACTGAAACCGGCGTCCAGGCGCCCGCGGCCTCAGGGTCCTCGCCGGCACGATATTCGAGCGTGTATCCGCCAAAACCCGCCAGGCCCGCCGAAGCGGTGCCGATAACGGAAACCTGGCCGTTGACATGCTGTTGGTGCAGGGGCGAAATGATATACGCCACCGGGTTTGCCGGTTGATACTGTAGTACCCTGGCTTCGGTATCCATGTTGCCGCCAAAGCCGTTCAAGCCGCGGATGACCACATCGTATGCGCCAGGCGCACCGGGCGACCAGGCATCAGCCCAAGTCAACGAGGACGTCGGCACGCCGATACCGGTGAAGGTGTTCCCGTTGTCGTCACTGCGGAACAAGGGCGTGACCTCGGGGGAAGCCGTCCGGCCTGAAAACGGAATGGGCAGGGTTCGGAACGAGGCACCGGGGCTGGGAAACTCCAGCGACACCCAGAGCGACGCGTCCGTGACCTCCGGGTCACAACCCTGCGCCGCCTCGAACCAACAAGGCAGACCGTCACCGTCTTCATCCAATACGCCGGAACCGGCACAGAGATAAACGCTGCGCCCGGCAGCGTCGCCGACCGGTTGTCCGTCACCGCCCTGCGTCTGGTTTCCGTAAAAGGATGCAAAGGACGAAGCGCAGTCATAGCCGGCTCCACAAAGGTACAGGCCGCCACCGGTCGCTTCGCCGCCTGCGGCCTTGACAGAAGCATTGTTTGCGCCGCCGGTGCCGCCTGTTACACTGTTGAAGTCAATTTCGCAACTAGTGAATGAAAGGGCCATGCCCTCATCATAGAGACCGCCGCCTCGGCCGGCGCCACCCACGCCGCCCGCGACAATGCCGCTGCCACCCTGTCCGCCGCGAACCGTATTCAACTCCAAGGCCGTATCCTGCATCCACAGTTCGGATGTGGTGTTATAAATGCCGCCTCCTTCCGCCGCACCACCCGCGCCGCCCGCGCCGTTCACGATCGTGCAACTACCGCCTAATCCGCCCAGAGAATCATTATTTGTAAAGTTACACTGAATCAGCCACGCCGAAGAAGTATTCAAAGAAAGCCCGCCTCCAACGGCCCCTCCCCCCATACCGGCGTTATCGTCCGTACGGTTGCCGCCCTTCCCGCCGTTCGCAGTATTACCATTAAAACCGACATCCCATGCCGCCAAGGCGGCATTGGAAACGGACACGGCCCCACCGGACGCCGCACCACCAACCCCGGCAAGGCCCGAAAAGGTCGAATTATAGCCGATCCCTCCTGTAACGTTATTATCGATAAAAGCGGTTTCTAAAATATGAATCCTGCCACCCGCTACCGCCAGTGCCCCGCCCTCGCCCGCCTTTCCAGTCCGGGAACCACTGCTGCCGTTACTACCCAGTACGGTGTTTTCCGTAAACAGACATCGGCGGACGCCCATGGAGAGAACAGACGATACATACATGCCCCCCCCCTTCGGCGGGATTTCCGGTAACATAACCGTTTTGCAATGTGAACCCGTCAAGCATCGAGGATGAATCGGCATTCACAATGATGCAGCGCCGGATATTTTCACCGTTGATGATAACTGGATTAGACACCGGGTCGCGTTCTTGACGGGTATTTTCCACGCCGGAAAAACCGCCGAAAAGGGCAACGTTATTCCGCATCCAGACCACGCAGTAATCGTCCCCCAGGTTGCTGTCCACCGTCCCGGCATTGATGCTGTCTGTATAACTGCCCCGGGCCACCCAGACTTCCCCACCGCCGGCCCCAAAAGCGGCGTCAACCCCCTCCTGAATGGTATTAAATGCGGTAGCCCAACTCAGGCCATCCTCCGTTCCGGAGGTGTTGGCGCTAGCCACACGAAAAACTGTCGTCGCAAGCACCGTAACGAGTCCCGTCTGAATTACCGTATCCGTCCCTTCAGTGGTGGTGACCGTAAGGGAAACCGTGTAGGTCCCGGGCGTCTCATAGTGGTGGACCGGGTCGGGAAGCGCCGCGAAGGGATCTTCTTCCGAACCATCGCCAAAATCCCATGCCCAGGCGGTAATGACTGAAGATCCAGGATCGGAAGTATCCCTAAACCAGACGGACAAGGCGCTCACGCCCGACACCGACTCCGCAGTGAAAGAAGCGGCAGGGCCCTCCGCAATCGCGGTAACGGCAAAAAACACTGCTGGAAGGAACAACAGAACCGAACGCACACAGACACGCATTATCAGGCCCTCCTTCCTGCCTGTCCTTCATCCCTCTGTTTTAGTTGTACAGATGAATTCTCCAACGCCTCGGCGAAAACCCGACACGTGCCCTCTCATGATTAATGTCGTCTCTTTCAAGCATCCCGAGCACGTCCACGAATACCAGGCCCGGCGATACCTCAGCTTATGTTAAATTACGGGACGCACACATACGGGCACGCCCCGCGGGTACAGATTTCAATCAACGATAGCCACGCTAGTTTTCGGATTACTACACTTTCTTCTTCTGTGCTATTTTCTTCGATGGAGCCGTTCCCGCTTTTTTCCCTTTTGGAACATACTGTCCGAGCAACCCGTCCCTTGTGAGACTGGGATACTGCTCTTTTCTTTGTTCTTCAACTAGTCTCAATAAATCTTGGACCTCGGCAGGCAACTGCATCTTTTTGGTTTTAGACTGTGATGAACCTGTTGCTTTCGTTGCAATTTTTTTTATAGGCTTCGGAGGTTTCTTCATGACCGGATTCCTTATTTAACCACTTTCTTGCTTATCAAACCGAGTTGTGCCAATTCAGTAATCAATTTCCCGACTGTGGTCTGTTCTTCTGCCTGTAGTACTTCAACTTCTGGTCTCGATATCGGATCGGCGTTGAAGAAGCCAATTGCCTGGCCTTTATGACTAAGATTCCCCATAATCTGCTGATGTCCCGAGATGAAAGATCCATCACTGTCCAATATCGCCCCGGGAATAACAGCGTTGCTGCCATCCGGGGTGTAACAGAAAATCAAACGGGTTCCCAGTTTTCCAGGTTCGTGATCCTGGGAAGCCTGTAAAAGGATTCCCCCCACCGCATTGGTATTGTAAGTTCCGTTTTCATATCCTGAAAACACTTCGGAACCAAACAACGTCATATTTTCGCCTGCTTTGTGAAACTGTTTGATATTGTTTGTGTCCGTTCTTGAAGTCACAGATACGAACCTTGTCGCAATCCCATCTTCAGGCACGTTTTGCGTACTAAAATTGTTCGCGATATAACAATCTGCGCCCGAGAATGAAGGAGGCACTTGGGCGTTATCATTCTTTAAACTTATCGATGTGCCCCACACTACGGCACCGTGGGCAAGGGTCTCCAGGCCGACAGCATTTGTTTCATTATCAACAAATTTTATGTCGTTATTAATTGGTTCGGTACTCATAATTTTTTCTCCTCTTCTTTTTTTTGTTAAACCACCATGCCCATGATCACGTTAAAACACTTGAACTATACATTCCTTAGATTTCATATACGTATCTTTGCGTATCGAAACGGAATAGCACCCATACCCTCAGCCCAGCCACTTGCGTGTCTTCATTACTTTCCCATAAATATTAAAAACGTTGTTTATCGTATTTATCTACGACTAAATCAGTTCAAAGCAGACAATAGGGCCTCGAAAATATATGCAATAGTATAAATTATAATCGAAATGCGAGATAAATGCAATAAAAAAAATGAGGATTTCTTGCCCATGGCGTACATTACGGAGAAGACAAGAAAAGCGAGGTAACATCGGAGCATTCAACAAAGGTCAGGGAAAGACCGGGATTTACAAGCGTTATGTCTGAATACATCCCCGTATTATTAAGACTTACTGCAGTGTATCCCGATACAGCGCGAACAACGCGTCACGGAACGCAACAGCCGACTGAAACCTCTGGTCCGGATCACGAGCCATGGCCTTTTCCAGAAAGACATCGGCCTCGGGCGGAAGGTCGGGACGGAGTTCGGTGAGTTTTCTCCCTTCCTGGGGCGCGCGCCCGGTCAACAGTTCAAAAAACATCACCCCCAGGGGATACAGATCGGCCCTGCAATCCACCTTGCCGGCGTTAACCTGCTGTTCGGGCGCCATGTATTGCACCTTGCCAAGATCCACCCCCGTAACCGTGAGATCCTTAAACCCGTCCTCCAGTTTGGCCAGCCCGAAATCCAGCAGCCGGATGGTGCCGTCCCGAACCACCATGATGTTTTCGGGGGAAAGGTCCCGATGAATGGTGATGGTATGGGCATGGCTCAACGCATCCGCCACCAGGCAAAGAATGCGCACAACGGACGGAAACTCGAGCTTTTGTCGAAGTTGTAACAGACTCCGCAACGATTTGCCTTCGACATATTCCATGGTATAAAAGAACATGTCATCCAGTTTTTGAGCATCGAGAATTTTGACGATCCCCGGATGATTGAGCCGGCGCACCGTGGCGATCTCGCGGATAAAACGGGCAATGGCGCTCCTGTTGTCCGCATATCTTTTATGGAGTGTTTTCAAGGCCACCTGCCGCCCCGTTTTTTTATCCAGGGCGAGAAAAACGGACCCCATGCCACCGCGCCCGATTTTCCCCTGAATGATATACCGATCCCCGAATAGTTCCCCCCGCGCAAAGTTTGTTTGTTCCATCCTACGCACCCTTCCCGATTACACGGTTCATTACCGGTGCCGCCACCGATTTTTTAGTATATATCTTTCGGACCCGCAAAATAAACATAACCTGCCCACAAGAGAATACTAACCAAATGTTGAGACAAATGATGATAGATCAGTCAATAAAAAGGCTGAGGCCCTCTTATTTACGGGGCGCAACAGGATTTTTCAGGCCGGAATTTCTTCAGTGTTGCAGATTGTTAATGCAGTATATCCGTCGGGCAAAGGGCGGAATGCGCGAAAATACCAATTCCGCCATTGTTCTTGCTTTATAGCGTTAAAAGGAGCCAATGACGGAAAAGAACGGTCAACCTTGGAAAGGTACTTTATGTTTTTTCCGATAAACAGAACCTGCGAAGATGTCGCCACTAAAGACGAGTGCGCCTTGCCTTGCGCTGACGGTGTTCGAATTCCAACGGACAAAGGTGGCTGTCAAGACCAACCCGTAGGGACGGAGAAGAAACCCTACGACAAACAGGCTTCTTGTGTAAAGGCAGATAGTCATTCCGCAAATCCTGATGCCAATAAGTTGAGGGATTTACTTCCAGAGCTTCTGGTGCGGGAAGAACAGGCCTCACCAGAACAGATTAAACAGGCGCTCAAGGAACAGGAAAAGACAGGGCGTTTCATCGGGGAGATTCTTTGTGAATGGGGAATACTGGGCGAAAAGAGCCTGGTCCCCTTCCTGGTCAGCAATTGCCGCATCCCCTATCTCAGCCTGCTTGACTACCTTATCGATGCATCGGTGGCGTCTCTGATCCCAGGCGATATCTGCTGGAAATACCATGTGTTGCCCATCGACAAAATGGGAAGCAGCCTTACGCTGGCCATGGTAAACCCTTTGAATCAGGAAGCGCTTAACACAGTCAGATCCCTGTGTCCCGGCTTGAAAATCAAACCCATACTTTGCGAGCATCGTGAATTTGAGACTGCGGCAGGAAGACTTTTCGGGCCCCGGGAAGGGCATGATGATATCACGTGGACCCATATCCAGGAACTGGATCCCGGTTCAGAAGGGGTGAATCCGATGGTCCTGCAACGCTTTTCGGTTGCCCATGTACCACTGCACCCCCATGAAAAAGCGCTGAAGGCCAAAACCCGCAAATCATCTCCAGAACAGACGCCCCCACCCTCTCCGAAAAATGTTCTTTTAGACAGTAATCTTCTGTTGGCAACCCTGTTCGCAGGCGATGGGGCGCCTTCCAGACCGAACGATGCCGCCCCGGCCCCACAAGTGACCAGCCCTGAATCCACAGGACCTGCAAATGTCCGAAATGAGGAATCTCTTGAAAAACAAAGCCAGGCCGATGATATTGTCTCCCAATACAGCGATGCGGGCGGCCTGCTGCTGAAGGTCGCCGATATCATGCTTGACAGCATGCATGAAACGTATGTGCTACTGACACGCAAAATCCCATTCTTTAAAGGACTCGACCCGGAAGACATGGCAAGAATATATTCAAGAGAAAACCTGGCCGTCTATGAGGTGAACGAGACCATATACGAGCAGGGCGATCCGGGAGATTTTGTGTACGTTGTGCTTACTGGTAAAATCGGCGCCCTGGAAGATGGCAAACAAGTTGCCACCTTCGAACGAGGCGATATATTCGGGGAAACGGTATTGGCCGGCGAACTCTCCCGATCCGAAACGACCGTAGCCCAAATCAAGAGTGTCGTACTGCACCTGAACCCGACAACGTTTCAAACAGGACTTTCTTCAGACGCCCAAGCCCGAGTGTTGCTTAATATGCTTAATTCCTTAAGTGCCCGTGTTCGAAGGAATCATTGCCGGCAATAACTATGCGGCCTTCCGCACCCCCAGGGTACACTCAAGCCCCGCAACCATCTTCGCACACTCGTGGCACAGGGATGAAAATAAACATTTCGCCTACCTGCTGTTTTATATTTGATGACAAAGATGAAGATGCCGGTAGTCGGCATCCGGAAGAGGCGGGAAACAACAAAAAAAGCCTGAAAAATCAGGCTAAAACGGGGCAAAAGGATGGTGGGCCCTGCTGGAATCGAACCAGCGACCAAGTGATTATGAGTCACCTGTCCGTAACTCAAAAAAGCCTGAAAACATTGGATGAAAACGATACAGAAGAATTGAGTGTCACTCAAAGTGTCACTTCAAATACAGAAAACGCTATAAGGCAGGCCCTTTTGCAGACATTGAAAAACATGCCCAAAGAGGAACTGGTCACGCTGTTGGCAGCTGCCATCAGTTATGAAGGCAATCATACAAAGGCCTAGAGGGCTGCCGCCGGTCCCCACCTCTTTCATGCGTTTCTTTTGCTTTAGAAATGCACCCGCAAAACCCGCAATATTCTTCTGGACGCCCAAACCCAACCTTGGCTCCATTCCATTCTTCAACAACCGGGGGGGGCAAGGGGGGGAAACACCTCGCCACACAGCATACGTCAGGCACACACAAAAAGTGTGGTAAAAATTTTTATGACATGAAGATTATGTTTTCCGGACGACAGGAATAGATTGCTCATCATTTCAACGCGCCTATCGAAAACGCGGGGTCTCCATAAAATACTGGATAGGTTGAGTTCGCGCCCACCGGATTTCCTTTATAGGAGACCAGGGGCCGTATCTTGTTATTTACGGCATTTTTGATATCCGACAAAGTTTTCGTTTTCCCATTTTCAGACGCCCAAACAGGCATCATGACGTAGTCCGCCCCCAGTGCCAACGCATCATTTACAAAGGTTTCCGGCTTGAAAAGCGCATAGTCCCGTACAAGCGTCTTATACTTTCGTGCCAATGGGGTCGCATAGAAAGACAGTTCCGCAGGCATCAATATGGTGGCACCGGATGGGAGGTTGCTTTTAATCCATTCCGTGGCAAGATTTCGTGTGTCCGGGAGTGCGGAAACCATCTGGCCAGGCCGCTGCAGCGGTAACACAAGATACGCCACTCCAATTATCGCGCATGAGGCGCCCACAGCCCGTAACACCTTCCTTGTGCCAAGATATCCTATTTTCCCCAAAATTATAAAAAGTAATTTGTATGCCGCAAAAAGGCCGACAGCAACAAGCAATCCATAATAAAGAAAGCAAAATGCCGCATTCCGTTCATAATAAAGCCGGCTCAAACTCAGGTGCACAAGAAGCAGTATTGGGAAAGAGGATAGAATAAATGCCCCGCGCCAGTTTTTAAAACTCATATACACAAGCCCCGCGACTGCAGGAAACACTGAATAATAACCATAATCCTTAAGCGTGAAAAATATATAGTGTCGCGCGTGGTCCCAGCCCGGCGCGTACGTCCTGCCCGTTCGGCCTTGTGTATAGGAATATGCCAATCTGCCCAATTCCTCAACAAACGTGCGCACATCCAAGATGGAATACGGCACAACGATAACGAACATCAGAATGGCCGATGCGAGAAGCGCCAGCGTGCGATAGAAACGCCACCGTCCGCCGTATATCCATATTGCCAGTACCGCGGGCAGCATAATGCCCACATAAGTATACTTTCCCGCCACAGTCAAACCGCATAGCATTCCGGGCAGGATGGCAGTCAAACCAAAACTGGAGGAACCTGCATGGAACGCCACAATAGTTAATGTAAGTGCGGCCATACTTACCGCCAGGGTATCCACATTAATATATCGCCACCCATGCTGCAACAGAAATATTGAGAGGGTGAGTGTTATTGGCGTCAAGAACATTGCCTCCGGAATGTCGAAAAAACGCCATGCTGCCAAGCCCATACAAACGAAAGCCATAACCATTAATAACGCGAAAAGAATACGGGCGGGCAGAAGAATTTGAGGAGGATCATAATAAGGGTACGAAACGGATTTAATAGCGTTAATATCTACTTTATTGCCTGCCCCGGCATGATGAAGATATCCCAATGCAAGCATACCTGTCGTGAGATACACTGGATAAGAAGAATAGTTGAATTCGTGTGGATTCCAATCATTACTTTTCAGAATGGCAAGAGCCCGTTGAGTAATGAAGACCTCGTCCATATGCCGGGGATAAGGCATTGTTTCCTGTATCCGTTTGAAGCATATCCAGGAATCCAG
>Ga0209723_1005277_pt1 | contig 13431 bp, 7 predicted proteins | sample BiotimSIPDNA_2_FD_185750 | JGI IMG/M metagenome (GOLD analysis project Ga0209723, IMG submission 185750) | Anaerobic biogas reactor microbial communites from Washington, USA - Biogas_R2 time_0 SIP DNA (SPAdes) (version 2) | ecosystem: Engineered > Bioreactor > Anaerobic > Unclassified | place... | reverse complement strand
GCTCATCCACGGTGATGATAGCTGAAATGCCATCCAAGACGAGGGTCCCGCTGCCATCTGCGGATGGATAAGGCAACATAAGCCATTCATCTGTCGACTCCGCACGCTGCTGTGCCTCTTCCTGCAGCGCCAGGTCTTGCAGGTTACCCCCGTAAGCCAAGGTTAGTCGTGTGGCAAAATACTCGTAGGGGGTAGGCTGCCGTCCTGTCCAGGCGCAGTTAGAGTCGTAAAGGGTTTTAACATACTCAAAGCTGGCTTGCCCGGCGTCATTGTTAAATTCAAACAAGTTAGTTTGATCAGGATGGTTGCCATCGTAAGCGTGATACCAGCTTAGGATAGCCTGGGCACGGTTATCTAACCATAAACCCCCGGTGCCGTTTGTCTCGGGCGTGCCATCCTGCAGGTTGAATGCTGCAGCAGCACAGAGTTGCTCGGATAATTCTTTGAAGGTGGTTGGTGCGCTGGTAAAGCCGAGTTCTTCTGCCCAGGTGCGGTTATAAAAGAGCATAAAGGGGCTGGCCAAGATACTAATGCCAACCAGGTTATCTCCTGACTGGTTCAATTTCAAAATATCTTCTGGAATATCAACTGTCTCATCTAGTGTTAGCCCCCATAGTTCATCATTTACATAGGCAGCCAGGTCCAGCCATAAGTAATCTCCATCCAGGCGCTCAGCCATGTAAGGCGGCATTAGCATTACCTCTGCCAGCTCATGCTCCACCAACTGGGTTTGGGCAATATCCAACATAGCGTCCATGCCGCCAGTGTAAGCCACCTCGACTTGGATGCCCCAGGTATTGGACTGGTTAAACTGCTGCACAAGCGTTTGCATTTGCTCAGCTTCTGCCACCCATGGATGTAATAGACTGATTTGGATGCCTTTTAAACTGGCTGGGTCGATATCCATGTAAAGCGGGCGGGTAGGGGTTGGCGTTGGCAGTACTGGTGTGGGCGTTGGGGTCGCTTGAGCAGTCGCGGTTGGTTTCGGCGGTTCTGTCAACCCTTGGGTGGGTGCGTTGGTTGGGAGTAATGGCATGCAGGCACCCAAAAGCAGACTTAACCCAAGTGTTAAGAGGAGCAGTCGTTTCAGGGCGTTCCGCATAAACATCTTTTAACCACCAACAATGACAAAGGGCACTGGCATAAAAATGAGCAGGAAGATGACCAGGGTCAGCGCGGCTAAGGCTTTGCGGCGCGCATCCAGGGGCGTGATCTGATCTAAAGGCTCCGCGTACCTGCTGCCAAACAAGAAGATCATGCCAACCCACAACCACCAACCGCTCCAGATAAAGCCCAAAGCCACTAGGGCTAACATGATGAAAGGTAAGATTTTGCGGGCTTTCTTTGCCCCAAATAGTACGTAGAGAACATGCCCGCCGTCCAACTGACCAGCTGGGATTAGGTTGAGCATGGTCACCAACAGCCCAGCCCAGCCCGCCCAGGCTACAGGGTGAATGATGACGTCCAAACCACCCAAGGGTGCGGGCTGACCGGTGAAGAAATAGCGCAGCCAATATAAGAAAGCAGGGGTTCCCATGAAACTGACTGGCTCTGGTAAAAGCTTGCCAAAGGTCAGGTACTTAGCTAAGAGGTAGAAAAGGGAATTACCTTCAATCTGGAAGGTCATTCCTTCAGGAATGGTCGAAGGAATTGGCTCCACGCTGGAGAGGCTTAGTCCAATAAACAGCACCACAATGGTTACCACCAAGCCAGATAGGGGACCAGCGATGCCAATATCGAGCAGGTGTTTGCGGTTTTTGGGCGGCTCTTTCATGTTGATGAAGGCGCCCATCGTACCGATCATACTGAGAGGGAAGGGAATGAAGAAGGGTAGCGAGACGTTGACTTTATGCAACCTGCCCACAAAATAATGGCCAAATTCGTGTGCGGCCAGGATGGCCAGGAAACTGACCGCAAACGGCCAACCCTGCCATAGGAAGTTGAAGATGCCCTGCAGGGTCAGCTTGCCAAGGAAGGGGTCCACCTCAGCACTGAACAAAGCCCCGGCAAACAAGACGCTTTGAAAGGTCAGTGCAAACAAGAGCACATTTAACCAGATTTTAGGGTCTTGCTTGGCGGGCAGACTGGGCACGATGACCAGTTCCTGTTTATCTTCATACGGCCGCAAAATCACCAGCAGCGACTGGGGTTTGAGCTGCTCACTAAGCCAGCTGTGACTTTTTTCGCTGTCACTACTGCGCAGCATGCCATGATAACGCGCCAGGAAACCTTGTTGGTGACCGCCATAGGTCATGTCTTCAATTACGAAGACTTGTTCTACCAGCTGTGTAAGCTGAATCGGTTCTACATTCCAGTTAAGTGCCATACTTTACCAAGTTTCAAGCGTGTTTTGCGCTAACAAATAATTTCATCTTATTAAACCACAGTTTGAAGGCTTGCACATGCGTTTGTAAAACGCCTTAATGTGTTTGTGTAAAAACAATAATATGAGGTGTAACGTGAAAGCAGAGAGACTGTTATTTTCTCTCTGCTTTCCTTGAACAGTACGGGAATGGATGGGAGTCGAACCCACCACAGCTCTCGAAGACCTGTCACCGATTTTGAAGACCGGGAGACCCACCGGGACCTAACCACTCCCAGCGTTAAGCATATCGAAAAGCATCAGAAGTGTCAACCCTGATCATGTATTTTTAAACAAATTAAACTTTAAATACTATTAAATTTAACTATTTTTAGGACAGATTTTTTGCTTTTATTAGGTTTCAGACAATATCGTGGTTAATTTTCTAATTAATTTAGAACCCTAAAAGTAATGCAAATTAACAACAAAAACTTATCAAGCGAGCAATCATTATGATCAATGCAAATTTCAATTCTTAATGTTCAGAAAGCAAATGTAAAAAATCCCCTACACCAAAATTAGGGGATTAAGAATTCTTAAAATTAAACTTTTGGATTATTTAGTATTCCTTATCTATAAAACCCAATATCCAGTCTATATCTTCCACCATCGTCTATGTAAATATCCATAGGTAGTTTTGTTGTTACATATAGCATATCGTTCATAGATAAGCAATAAACACCTGGTTCTAATGGGCCAAAATAATATTCTCGGCAAACTTCAGTTGACTTTCTATCAACAAGCTCTCCCTCGCTTTCACAATAACCTTTACTCAAATAAAAGATTCGGTAGTTAAATCTATAAAAAGGCTCTTCTAAAATTTGTCTAACGCCATCGCGATTTTCATCATAAAAGGCCTCACCAAAGAGCGCACCCGGTTTTGGGGTAGGTGTTTCACTAGGTTCTAGTGTTGATGTAGCGGTAGCTGGCTCAGAGGTGTTAGTTGGTTGTTCCACTTGAATTTCTACCTCGGTTTCTTTTGTGACTTCTACAGAGGCTTGGACTAGCTCTTCGGTTTCTTTCTGCTCTGTTGCGATAACAACTTCAGCAGGTATATCAGTTTTTTGGGTACTTGGTAGAGAACAAGCTTGAATGATCATAACTATTGCTATCAGGCTGATAATGATTATGAATGAATTGTCTTTCTTATTCATGGAGTACCTCCGTGTTCTTGATATATGCATGATGCTTGAGAACAAAAATTAACTCCGCTATTTTAGCACAGATATCTCTTTTGAAACAAGAATTCAACTAAACTATTAATTTATGTTTCTACTAGTTTATTGAACTGGCATTTTCTACAATATCTGTGAAATACCATCAGGGAAAAAGTACTTCCACCTGGACAAAATAAAAAGCTGTTGACCACTTGGCTGGCACTCAAGATGTTCACACTTTCTTATCTGCAATCATTTGTAATTCGATTTAATGCTAGGCTCTCTAAGTCAGATGACAATCACGTATTGACAGGTTACTTTTCTTGAGTTGGCAAATATTACTTCTCTTTATTTACTTAATACATACATTTTATTACTTTGCTGCTCAAAGCAAAATTTTATAAAATAACATGTTTATATATTGTTGTCGGTGGCACTATTTTCCTGATTGATTTTTCTTACCTTTGTTTTATTAGCAATAACCATCTTTGACCATGTGTTTCGGCAATTGCTATCAGAAATGGGATGAGTATTGTATAATTTCCAGGCTAAAAATTTCACTTATGAAAGGTGCTGTATGACCGAATTAAATCACACCCCCGAATGGGTCAAGCATGCCATTTTTTACCAGATTTTTCCAGACCGTTTCGCCTCCAGCCCAGAGGTCATCAAGCCTGGTAATTTAGAATCCTGGGATAGTCCACCCACTGTGCACGGCTATAAAGGCGGTGACTTATTGGGCGTCTGCGAAAAATTGGATTACCTGGAAGACCTAGGCATTACAGCCATTTACTTTAACCCTATCTTCTACTCTGCCAGCAATCACCGTTACCACACCCACGATTACTACCAGGTGGACCCACTCTTGGGCGGCAACAAAGCTTTTAAAACACTCTTAAAAGAAGCACACCAGCGCAAAATCCGTGTTGTGCTGGACGGCGTCTTTAACCATGCCAGCCGGGGTTTCTTCCAGTTCAACCACATCCTCGAATCAGGCGATAAGTCACCCTACCTAGATTGGTTTGATATCCGCGGCTTCCCGCTGCACGCTTATGAAGGTAAGCCAAACTACCGCTGCTGGTGGAACCTGCCTGCACTGCCGGAATTCAATACCGACAACCCACAGGTGCGGCAGTATATTTTTGATATTGCCCGCTACTGGATTGATGAAGGCGCGGATGGCTGGCGCCTGGACGTGCCCTTTGAGATTGATGATGATGACTTTTGGCGCGAATTCCGCCAGGTGGTCAAAACTGCCAACCCGGAGGCTTACATTGTCGGTGAAATCCCAACAGAAGCCCAACGCTGGCTGAAAGGCGACATGTTTGATGCAGTCATGAACTACCAGTTTACCCAAGCCTGCCTGTCCTTCTTTGGGGGAGAAGATATGGATTTCAGCCTGGCAGAGGGTATGATGGGACTTCAGCGCACCCACCCTATGAATGCAGCTGATTTTTCACGACGCAGCGTTGAGTTATTGAATATCTACCCCAAAGAGTTCGTCCTGGCACAAATGAATCTTCTTGACTCACATGACATGCCGCGCTTCCTCAGCCTGGTGAAGGAAGATAAGAAGCGCTTTTTGCTGGCAACTATTTTCCAGATGACTTACCCTGGCGCGCCCAGCATTTATTACGGCGATGAAATTGGCCTAACTGGTGGGAAAGACCCAGACTGCCGCAAAGCTTTTCCTTGGGATGAGAACCGCTGGGACAAGGCATTACGCGAACAGGTCAGGGAACTGGCGATTTTGCGCAGCGCTATACCTGCCCTCAGAACGGGTGAGTATATCCCCCTATTGGCGCAAGACCGCTTGCTCGTATACCTACGCAGAGACCAATATGACACGGTAGTGGTTCTGATCAACGCTGGACCGCATGAACTAAAAGTGGATCTGCCAGTGCAAGATTACCTTGCCGACGGTACCAGCCTACAAGACCAGATCGGCGACCTGGAAACCGTGGTAAGCAAAGGCTTTTTACGCAATATAACCGTGCCAGCACAAACAGGCATAATCCTGGCATAGATAAAACAATTGATATTAAATTTGAGATGCGTTCCAAATGGAGCGCATCTTTTAATTTAAAACAAAAACGGGAAGAGGGATACCATCAACGGGTAAAGCAGCAGTGCCAGTGCCCCCATAATTAGGCCAATCAGCCAGCCGATCACTACGTCCGAAACATAGTGCACACCCAAGGCAATGCGCGAAAGCCCAACCAAGGGTGCCCAGAAACATAAGAGCACCGCAAACCAGGTCGGTCCAATGCCGATTGCCATGACAGCCAGTGCTGCTGCGCGGGCAGCGTGGCCTGAGGGGAAGGAGTGTGGGTCTGTCTGACGGTAAATGCGCCCCCACTGTCCATCCGGGCGGGGGCGGCGGATGGTGAACTTCAACAAGAGCACCAAGACGGCCAGCAGCGTCAAGCCGATTGCCATAAAAGCCGCGCGGGTGCGCCATGCCGGGCTGCCCAAAAACCAGACTAAGATCAAGCCAACTAGCCAAAACCAGGAATCGCAGGAATGGGCAAAGAAAATGAGCAGCGCTCGCCATAGACTGCCTTGGCGCTTTACTAGGAGCGCTGATGTCCAGCGCGCATCTAGAGCCAGGATTTTTTCAAGCATCAGGCAGATCTATTCTCCAAAAATGACTGCATCAGCGCCAATTGATGCGGTTTATCGACGTCCATACCCATCTCTGCATAAGGCACAGGCAAAGCTTTCCCACGTATTTTGAGCTTTTTGCAGATTCGATCAACAGCTTTTTGCAGGGAGATTGCTTTAAATAGGATCAAAAGCATGGTACCAATGCCAACCATGGCAGCTTGCTTGAGGTAATTTTTCCTGGCTTCGGTCAGGCTCTCCCAAAGGGGGGTTGAGGACTTGAATAAACGCGTGTTGAAGACGTTGATATCACCCCCGCACACGTCAATATCGCGAAAGTGAATGTAGGAGCGGTTTGATTTAGGGAAGGTCTTTTCCATAACATCCCGTGGAATGACGGAGTAATATAGGTCAAACAGGTCGCTGTCCACCTGGGCAATCAACCACCGCACCATCTCGGCTGTCAGGGCAGGGATATCCCCAGAGGCAAGGATGATGGTTTCATCTTGGTTAGATGCCTGGATGATCTGCTTGGCGCCGTATTGGATATTGGCAAACAAAGCACCTTGGTCTGGCAGGTAAACGATTGGCTTTGAAGACTGCAAGATGCTTTCGTCATCCATCCCAATGACATAAATTTCATCAATCACTTCTACGCCAGAGAGCGCATCCAGCACCCACTGCACCATTGGTTTGCCAAGGAAGGGAATCATCCCTTTTGTTTTATAAGCCTGGAATTCAACCAGGGGGTCTTTTTCGTCGATCTGGCCGCCAGATAAGAGAATCGCTTTCATTAATTGAGCATCCTCAAGGTCGGCTGCAAGCCAACTTGCTTTACCAGGTCAGCCATTAAGGCAAAATAGGCTTCGGCATTGTTGTAATCGACTGGTTTTTTATAGCCAATAGCTGCCAAAAGCGCAGCTTCCATCATGTTCGTTCCAAATGAACGCCCTTCCAGGACTGGGGTGGTGGTCACCAGGTATTTTACGCCAGCCTGGGTGAACAAGGCCACATCATCAGGCGTGGTTGTGTTTGTTACAATGACCTTACCGCTTAAGTCGTCTGGCATGTAACGGGTGATATAGTGGCAGTCGCCCGCAATCACCGAGGCCGCCTGGAAATGTTGTGTAAATTTGGGCGTACGCTGGTGCTGTGATTCACCGGTGGGATATACCCACTCAAAGGGTAAATGGGTGACGATGGGGATCAAGACCGCTGCCATCAGTTTGGCCTGCTTGATTGAGCGCATTGGCACTGCAACGCCTAAGGCAAACATTAGGTCGCCAAAGGTGCAGTCATAGCCAGCGTCCACGAACGAACGCGCCGAGCCAAAGCGGTCTACCGCGGCAGTTATCAACACCCGCCGGCCGACCTGGTCGAGATAGCCGCCGATTTCCTGTTCCAGAAATTGCGCGCAATTGGATTCGAGGGTCGTTTTCAAGCCACAGCCATCTGCCACCGGGGTGATGTGCACGTCTTTAACCAGCTTGGCAACTGAATGCAGGCGATACCATTTATTATCGACATAAAGCCCAAGGTCGGTACCCCCAACGCCAAAGGCATCCACCTTGCCATCCAGGTCTTTAAACATTTGCGCCGCTTTTTCGATATCACCGTTAGTGCCTACACGGCTGATTTCAACCTGTTCACCCAGCAGGTTTACGATCACATGCTTGTCGCGAACGCTTGATCCAATACTGATACTGATTGCTTTTTTCATGAATGATTCCTATAAATAAAAATTCGCAAAATGAAACTTCGGATTGATTATAAGCTTAAGTTGAGCTTTCTAGCAACCAAAAAAATGCATGCTGGCGTTTGAATTTGAAATGACGTTTATAATAGGGATTTGTAACATCAAAAACTTGAGGTAAACGCTTTGAAACTATCACAATTAAGTGTGCTGTGGGACATGGATGGTACCATCATTGATACCTCCAACTGGCATTTCCAGACCTGGCACATGACCCTGCAGACAATCAACGTCAATCTTGAACAAGCAGTTTTTAACAAATACTTCGGCCGCAACAATCGCATCAGCATCCCACACTACCTGGGTTATGAACCTGATGAAAAGTTAGTCAATTACCTAATCAACACCAAAGAAGAATTATTCCAGGAACGCGCACCTGAAAAAACATACCCTTTTCCCGGGGTTGTAGATTGGCTCGAATATTTTCGGAAAGAAGGCATCAAGCAAGCCATTGCCTCCTCTGCCCCGATGGGGAATATCGAGGTTTTACTGGATGCTTTTAATTTAAAAGACTATTTTGACGCGCTCGTTTCAGGCGAATTTATCAAGTCCAAACCAGCCCCGGATATCTTTTTACAAGCAGCCCAAGACATTGGTGCAGAGCCTCAACACTGCATTGTCATTGAGGACTCGGTTTCCGGCTTGCTGGCAGGTAAGAATGCCGGCATGGTTACCATCGGCGTGGCTACGACCAACCCAATCGATTTTATGAAAGCCGATGTGCTTATCCCTAATTTTTCGGTTGACCCTGCCCCCATCTTGAAGGATATCCTGCTAATAATCAACCAAGAGGCATAAAACTCACCTTATACATACTGTTTTACCGCCCATTTTATTGGTGTTGTATAATCAAAATAGGGCAAAATTAATTTTGCTTTAATAAGAGCTTATCGCAAAGCTGTTGATCGTGCAGACTTGGTCGTTATTCTTGCTATTCGGTTTCTTCAGTTTGATTAAAGAGGTGAAAGATGGTCAACCCCAAAAAACATTTCTCATCGTTTTTAAAGACAGTCCTCATCGTCACTATCCAAATTTCACTCCTACTGGCAGCCTGCAGCATGCCCAAGGAGGAAACGCCACCCTCATCTGCTTCCCCAGAAGCTAAACTTGAGGACATTGCGCTGCCTGAGCAGGAATATCCCCCAGATTTGGTTGAAACCAAACCCATTAATGGCAGCCTGATCGGACTTGAAGAATTATTGTCCTTTTATTTTAACGAGGCCATGGATAAGCACTCGGTGGAGGCATCTTTCCAGGCTGAACCAGCCATCAGCGGCCAATTCCGCTGGCAAGACGAGGCTTCACTGACCTTTATCCCAGATCAACCCCTGCCCCCGGACAGCCTGATCAACCTGACCATTACGGAGAACGCCAAGGCCACCAACGGCAAAGCCTTGCTCAAGCCTATTGCTTTACAATACCAGGTCAGCAGCCACTTGCTGCTGACTTCCAGCCTGCCTTATGACCAGGCAGATGAGGTTGACCCCAGTTCTGCTATCGTGGCTGCTTTTAACCAACCGGTCGTTGCGCTAGGCAGCGAAGACCCCCCCATGCCTTTCAGCATTCAACCCACCACAGAAGGCAAGGGCGAGTGGATTAACACCAGCACATATGTTTTTAATGCCAGCCAGGGCTTGCAGGGCGGTACAGATTACGAGGTGACGCTCAACCCGGGTTTGAAAAGCATTGCTGATGCACCATTGGACATAGAACAAGCCACAAGCTGGCGCTTCACCACGACCCTGCCCGAGGTGCTTTATGTAAGCCCAGAAAAAGGCCTCTTGGGATTAGAGGCAGACATTACAGTTCAATTCAACATCCGCATGGACCGCAGCTCCACCGAAAATGCATTCCAACTGCAGGACGCCAATAATGCCATCGTCAATGGCATTTTTGCCTGGGATGAGAGCCAGACGGCGCTAAGCTTCACTGCCAGCGAGCCCCTGCAGCGGGACAGCAGCTACAGCCTGGTCTTAGACCAAAGCGCATCTTCCCTTGGTGGCATCCCGCTCACGGGTGATTTTAGGCAAAGCTTTACGACGTATCCAGAATTTGGTTTGAGCCAAGTGTATGCCCCTAAGTTTGAGGATTTCGGCTTCAATTTTGGCGAATATGAGCTGCAATTCAACAACCCGGTTGACAAAAAGTCTTATTCCAAGGCTATAACGATAACACCTAAACCGCCCTCCCTAAGCACCTACCTATATGATGATGATTTGAACCTGGTGATGAATGCATATTTCCAGCCAGCTACGTATTATACGGTCACGATTGACCGCAGCTTGCAGGATATTTGGGGCGGCCAGTTAGGGGAAGACTTGGTTTTGCGCTTTAGAACCCCAAATGCTGATGCGTCCTTCAGCATTGATGTGGGCTTGTATGGCTATGGTGCCGGGTTGGCATTCCTGCCCAGCGGCGAAAGTGAAATTTTTGGCCAGGCAACCAACATCAGCTATCTGAATATCAGCCTTGCACCAATCAGCCTGGATACCTTTAAATGGTATTATCACCCGGATAATTACAACGAAATCCAGGAATTCTACCCTGATAATTTATATAGCTATACGCACTATCTTAACTTGCCAGCAAATAAGAGCACAGTTGTCCCACTGCCCATGAAATATGACAACCAGGCCTTGGAACCGGGTATTTATTACGTCAGCATTGATGCCCCGCAATCGCAATTAACATACCTTAACACGCATACATTCGTGCTGATTGTCAGCCACTTTAACACGGTCATGAAAGCCAGCCAAGAACAGGTCTTTTTATGGGTCAGCCGTCTTGCTAACCAATCTGCCCTGGTGGATGCGCCAATTACGGTATTCACCAGCAGAGGCAAAACCGTCATAGAAGGTAAAACGAACCAGGATGGTTTCTTCCTGGGTAATTATGGCCGTGAAAATGACCCTTCCTATCCGTACTTTGCCTTGGTCGGTGACTCGACTAACCCGGATACTTTCAGTATGGCATCAACCATTGGTAATTCAGGACAAATTTATTGGGACAGCGGTTTCAATGTAGATTATTCCCCAAGCAATTTGAAGGTTTATACCTACACAGATCGACCGATTTATCAACCCGGGCAAACTATTTTCTTCAAATCCATCCTGCGTGAACTCAGAAACGGCCAGTACAACCTGCCAGCTAAGAAAGCGTACCAGGTGGAAGTATATGGCGAGTCGGGTTATGGTGTTAGCCAGGAGATCTTCTCTGAAAAAATGACACCAAACGAGTTTGGCAGTCTTTCCGCCGAGATTCAACTAGCTGAAGGCGCTTTCCCAGGTTCTTACCGCATTCAAATTAAAGATGGCGATGTATACCTGGACAACTATTACTTTGAAGTGGCAAATTACCGCAAACCGGAACTTGAGTTGGAGGTTAATTTAAACCAGGCTGACCTACTGTTTGGTGACGACCTGGCGGCAGAAGTGCGGGCAGAGTACTATTTTGGGATGCCAGGGGCTAACCTGGAGGTCAATTGGGTTCTGCTCGCCAGGAGAGCTTACTTCCCCATGCCTGGTTTCCAGAGCGGATCATTAGATACAAGCTGGATGCACCCAAAGTACTACCCCTGGGATCGTGATGCGCTCGGCCAAGCAGTCCTAATGGGCACCGGCAAGACCGACCAGGAGGGCAGGTTGAATTTAGCGCTCGCGGGCGAAGATATCATGGCCGCTGACCTGAAAGAGCAGACGATTTTAACTTTAGAGGTGACCCTCAAGGATGCCAACGGGTTGCCAATCAGCCAGCGCGCGACTGCCACCCTGCACCCAGAAACCTTTTATATTGGAATCCAATCCAAACAAATTGTCGGACGGGCTGGCGAGGCAGCTGAATTTTTGGTCAAGACGGTTGACTGGACGCAACAGGCTGCCGGCCAGGTGACGCTTGAGGCTGCCTTCTCACAGATTAATTGGGAATTAGCAGACTTCAGCGATGTCAATATGGGGCCGCAATATATTGCGGTTGAAACGGTGATCAGCACCGCCAGTCCAATTACCAACAGCGATGGGGAAGTGCGGCTGGCATTTACCCCGCCAGAAGCAGGCACCTATCAACTCACCCTCAAAGCTGGGAAAGCTGTCAGCCAGGTCTTGCTGTGGGTGAGCGGCGAATCTGTAGCCAGGTGGCCAGAACTGGCGAACAACAAAATAGAATTGATTGCAGACGCAAAAGATTATCAACCAGGCCAGATTGCCAATATCTTTATCCCCAATCCTTTTGCAGGCCAGGTTACTGGGCTAGTGACGCTTGAAAGAGAAGCCGTTTTGAAATCTGAAATCATAAACATTTCTGGAGCTGGCATCAATTATCCAATTGCCATCGATGAAACGCTGCTGCCCAATGTTTATCTATCTGTATTGATTATCGGTAAAGATGCCGGCGGGACATTTGCATACCGCCAAGGCATGTTGAATTTGCCAGTTAGCCCGCTTAGGCAGCTGCTTAAGCTGGATGTTGCAATCGACCCGCAAGTGGCATTACCAGGCGAGGAAGTTTCGGCTGTGTTGACCGTCACAGACTACCTGGGCGAGCCAGTCCAGGGTGAATTTTCTATCGCGGCAGTCGATAAGGCTATCTTTGCCTTAATGTCACCCACCGAACAGCCCATCCAAGATGCTTTTTATGGCAACAGGCCCATCTCAATCTTGAGTGGCTTATCCATTGCTGGTTACACAAGCATGATGGCGCAGGAAGCTTATGGTATAGATGGTGGGGGCGGTGACGGGCTGATTGGCACCCAACTGCGTGAGGACTTCCAGGATACAGCCTATTGGGAAGCTAATGTTATTACTGGCGCAAATGGAAAAGGCATCTTTAAATTCAAATTGCCTGATAACCTGACCACTTGGCAAGTGCTTGCACGCGGGATCAACAGTATACACCAAGTAGGCGAGACCACTGTTGAAATCCTCACCCAAAAAAGCTTGATGATTATTCCCAAAACGCCGCGCTTTTTAGTGAGTGGGGATAGGGTGAAGCTTGGCGCTTCGGTGTTCAATAACACGGATGAGACCTTAAACGTTGAAATCAACCTGGCTGCTAAGGGATTTCGACTGGACCAGGAAACCAGCCAGACCCAGGTTTTCCAGATTCCAGCAAAAGGCGGTGAAAGTGTCGGGTGGTGGGGCACGGTTGAAGATGCTGAAGCAGTGGACCTAGTATTCTCTGCCAGCGCTGGCGCGTACACAGACGCGACCACACCAGAGGCAGGGTTGATACCAGTTAAACAATACCTGGCGCCTGTGCGCTTCACAACTGCAGGCGTCTTGGGTGAAGCCGGCACCACGCTTGAAGTAGTGAGCCTGCCCAAGTCCTTCGAAGCCCAGGGAGGCGCCTTGACCCTGTCGCTTACTGCCTCTCTCAGCGAAGTTATCCTGCAGGGTTTGGAAGCCATTCCCATTGAAGAGCACGACGATACCTACACCCTGACGGCTGCCCTCTTATCCAACCTGGTCGCTTACGCCAGCTTTAACAGCATGGGGATATTAGAACCTGAACTGGCAGCTGAACTTAAAGCGCAAATAGAACTTGCGGCTAACCGCTTGCAA